>ERZ779992.52-NODE-52-length-81892-cov-3.616249_pt1 | contig 81892 bp, 47 predicted proteins | sample MGYA00511934_ERZ779992 | MGnify/ENA primary metagenome ERZ779992 (study PRJEB29588, sample SAMEA2163248) | human gut metagenome | biome: human gut; feature: human-associated habitat; material: faeces | place: Denmark | collected 2008/2010 ...
AAATATGGAACAAGATTTACATAAAATTACAAAAACGCTAAAATGCTTAAAAATAAGCCTTTATTCGACTCTAAATTTTAACATAAAACATTTCACAACAAATTACGTGCAAAAAAATGTAATAAAAATTTAATAAAAGTGCTTTTATCCCTTTCCGCAAGCAAATTTCAGTTGTACGCTAGACAAGGAAAAAATACCCATTGCAAAACCTAAATTAAAAATGTAATAATAAATATATATATGATTAAAAGTAAAAATAGGAGGAAAATATGCAAGCAAAAATATCTAAGTTTATAGCCGCAGTGTTAGCCCTAGTAATTATATTTGCAAATTCGTGGTCGGTAGTAAGCTATGCTGCAGAAGTATTTTTAAGTGAAAAGGAGTTAGAAAATCAAAACACTACATCAAAAGATGGAAGTGTCGATTTTGATGTGCAGTATACTAATGGAAAACACAGTGCAACATTAAATATTGACGAGAAAAATACTAAGCTAAATATTGCTGTATCATTAAAAAAGAGTGGCTATGTTAAAGATCTTGTAATAGATTTTTCTTCTTCAAACTTTGAAATAGCTCAAATAAATGATGAAAATACAAATGAAAATGGTAATGCAACTCAAACAACAGTGGTTAAAAAGATTCAGAATTTTGATGCAGAAAACAAGAAAATTACATTTGGACAGATAACAAATAAAGAGCAAATTTCAGAGCAAATATATATTAATCCAATCATTAAAGAGGAGATAGACGAAGACAATTTTAGCAAGGATAATAAAATTAAACTTACTTGCACATTTGTAGATACAGATGCAAAAGAAACAAAGGTTGAAAAAGAAATAGTTCTTCATACAGAGTGGACTGCCAAAAACGTGGAAACAGAATTAAATTATGAAACAATCAAATATATTCCATATGCATCAAATGAAGGAAACAAAATAATTGTTCAAGGAAAAGCAGTATTAAATGTAAAGAATTACTTATTACCAATTAAGGACTCAAAAATTGCTATTAATGTTCCTAAAATTGCAGATGAATATCCAGAAGAAGTTTGGATAGAAAAAAGTCCAGATGAGACCACAGTTGATACTTCTAATATGTTACACCCTGTTACATTTGATTATGATTTTGAGTATGATAAAAATACAGGTAAATTAGAGATAGAAAAGAAGTATGAAGCTAAAGATGGAAAAATAAAATGGTGGAGGATTCCATTAGAATATACAATTACTTACGTGTATTCTTCGAATGCATATGAAAAGGTTAAAGATAAAACAGTAAAATTAAAATATGATGTTAATTCTGAGACAACTTTTTATGGAAATAAAGATTTAATAGTAAAAAATAAATCTTCAGTAGAAACAGAACAAAAAGAAAAAATTGGTGAAATAGCAGAGTTAGTTTCAGAAAATGTTGAAAATGTAAATAAAGGTTACATGTACAATAATACAAAAGCTACATCAGAGGAAAATAAAAAGGAAACGGAATTTACATATAAATATGCATTAAATATTACATATGCAAATTTAATAGATTCGTTTACGGTAACACAGAGTGGTGAAAATTTTATTACAAGTCAAGATAATAAATACAAAGCAAATAGCTATATTAAAAGTTTGAAAATTTCAAAACAAGAATTCGAAACGATATTTGGAAAAGAAGGAAAAATTGAAATAAAATCAGAACAAGGAACGCTTCTTACTATAATTAATAAAGACACACAAGATGAGCAAGGAATTATAAATGTAGATTTAACTCCTCTTAATATTGAGAGTTTTGTAATAGAAACATCGAAACCACAAAAGGAAGGCAGTTTGAATTTTGAAGTAACTAAAGCAATAACAAAAGAAAGTTCTTACAGCCTAGAACAAATGAGAAAATTTGAAAAAATGCAATCAACAATTAGTTTAGTTGCTAAGAGTGGGGATATAAATGTAATCAATGAAACATTACAAAATGAAATAAAGTTAGAAGAACCAACACCTAAAGTATCTTTAATAGTTAGCAACGACAGATGGTCAACAGTTACAACTAACGAAAATGTTAAATTAAGTGTTACTTTAGAGAACGATACAATAGATGATGTTTTATATACTAATCCAAAATTTAAAGTTATCTTGCCTAAATATATTGAAAACTTAGAGATAGAAACTGTACAGACTCTTTTTAATGATGAACTAAAAGTTTCAAGTGTAATAGTGTATGATAATGAAGATGGAACAAAAACAATAGAAGCACAACTTGAAGGAACACAAACACTATATAACAATCCTACAGCAAAAGGAGCAACTGTAATATTTGCAACTGATATAACATTGAATAAATTAACGCCAACAACAGATACAAAAATAGAGGTGGTAGTTGAAAATGGAGACGAAAATAAAACTACTGCAAAGAATGAAATTGCAATAAAATATGTAGCTCCAACAGGAGTTGTAACAACTAACAGTGTTACTGGTTATAATGGTAATGAAAAATTAGAGGTTGTAAACGGAGAAGCAAAACAAGAATTAATAGCTGCAAAATCTGTAGAAAAAGTATTAACTTTTGAGATGAATGTAATAAACAATTACGAAAATACATTAGATGATGTTGTTGTACTAGGAAGAACAATGTTTAAAGGCAATAAAAATGTAGATACATTGGCTGATTTAGGAAGTACAATGAATATTCCTTTAGCATCAGAGATAACAGCTAGTGGAATTCCGGAGGAAAAAATAAAAATTTATTACTCTACAAATGAAAATGCAACAAAGGATTTAGAGAGTGTAAATAATAACTGGACAACCAGTGTAACAGATTACTCAAGCATAAAATCATATATGATAGTATTAGATAATTACACAATGCAATGTGGAGATATTCTTAAATTCTCATATAAAGCAAAAGCACCAGCAGATTTAGATTATAATAACAGTGCATATGAAATGTATGGAGTTTACTTTAAAAATAACAAAGATACAGGAACGATTGAAGATAAATCGATTGCAACAAAAATTGGATTGACAACTGGTAAAGAGGCTGTTATAGATGCAAAACTAGAATCTAAGATTGGCGAAGGCGGCAGTGTAAAAGCAGGAGAAGAGTTAAGCTATGTAATTACGGTAAACAATAACGGATCAATAAATGCAGAGAATACTACAATAAACATAGAAATACCTAGCAATTTAGAGTATGTTGCAAAAGACGGAGAAGATTATAAAGTAAGAACAATAATGCCTTTGGTTGATTATAGCAACATGAAAGAACCTGATTGGGATAGTATAGATTGGAGCAATTCTCCTATGTCAAAAGACGAAATGATGGAAGCTTGGAAAAAACAAATGGAAGCATTAAAACAACAACAAGAAGAGTATAACAAATGGGTTGAAGAGCAAAAAGCGCAAGGAGTTGAATTTGATCCTAACATAACAGAAGAGAAGAAAATATTAGTAATTACAGTAGGAAATTTAAATAAATATCAAACTATAACGAAGAATGTAACATTTAAAGCAAGTCATATTGGAACTACAGCAGAAGACGAAACTGTAAAGGTAAAAGCAACAGTAAAATATAATGAGGACATGGAGTTTGATACAAACGAAGTTACAAATATAATTAAAGTAGATTACTTTAATGCGTCTATAAGCTCAAATAATGAAGGACCAATAAAAGTTGGAGATACATATGAATGTACAATAAATGTAAGTACTAATGATATTGAAAATAGTGCAACTAATACAATATTAAAAATAACATTACCTGCAGAAATGGAATATAAATCTGTTGCATTTGAAGATGGCAAAGTACCTAATAATGTAAATGTAAAAGGAAATATCTTAGAAATAAACATAGGAGAAGTAAGCGGAAGCAATACTAAACAATTAATATTACAATTAACTGTTAAAGACTTGGAATCTGGAATTTATAAAAAGAAATTTTCTATAACAGGTACAATACAAGCCGATGGAAAGAATGCTGAAGATATTTCTGGACTAGAAGATACAATTAATAAGATTGGATTGAGCATTATCCAAAGCTGTAATATTCCAGCAAATACAACAATATCTGCTGCAGAACAATTCACATATACATTTACAGTAACAAATCTTTCAGATATCGCAATAGACGACATAACATTTACAGATAAACTACCAGAAGAAGTTCAATTTAAAAATATCGAAATTGTGTATGCTGATGGATCTAAAAAAAGACAAGTTACAGTAAATGCAGATGGAGAAATACAAACAACATTTGATTTAGGAGAGTCATCTTATGTTAATATTAATGTGGATGTAACAGCAAAATCTTTACCAAAAGATAAAACTATAACAAATAAGGGTAAGGTTTCTCAAAGTGGAATTGAAGATGTAGAGAGTAATAGCATAACACACATAATAGAGCTATTCGATAAGGATAACATGGACCCAGATAAACCATCATATACAAAGAAAATAACAGGAACTGTGTGGATAGATAAAAATAGAGATGGAATAAAAAATGGAGAAGAATCAAAAGTTGCAAATGTTAAAGTTTTACTATTAGACCAAAATGGAAATATAGCTAAAAATTCAAAAGGTGAAGATTGCATAGTATTAACAGATGCAGACGGAGATTATTTATTTAATAATTTAAATGAAGGAGTATATACAGTAGTTTTCTTATATGACTCTTCATTATATAGTGCTACAACATACAGAAAAGATGGTGTTGATGAAAGTATGAATTCTGATGCTGTTGATAGAACAGTAGTATATGAAGGAGCACAAAGAATAGCAGCAATTACAGAATCAATAAGAATAAGTACATCAAATGTATACAATATTGATTTTGGATTAATAGATAATGCAAAATTTGATTTTAAATTAGATAAAACTGTAAAAGTAATTACAACTAATAATGGAAAAAAGGTAGAAGAACATACATATAATAACAAACTTGCTAAAATAGATTTTGAAGCTAAATATATAAACCAGTCATCAATGGTTGTAGAATATACTTTAACTGTTACAAATGAAGGTGGAGTAGAAGGGTATGCTAAAAAAATAGCGGATTATATACCAACAGAGTTAAAATTCAATTCAGAATTAAATAAAGACTGGTATGAAGGACCAAATGGTACAGTATATAATTCTAGTTTAGCAAATACCATAATAAAACCTGGAGAAAGCAAAACAGTTACATTAATATTAACCAAAAACATGAATAGCGAAGACTTTGGTGTATTCAGCAACAATGCTGAAATATACGAGGCATCAAACAATTATGGCTTAGTAGATATTGACTCTACACCAGGCAATAAAGCAAGCAATGAAGATGATTATTCGATTGCAAATGTTGTAGTTGGAGTAAAAACTGGACAAACTGTTGTATATGTATTATTAACTACAATTGTTTTAGTTATACTTGGATTCGGAGTATATATGATAAAAAAGAAAATTTTAAAATAAAAGGGGGAAAGAACAGATGAGGGAAAAAATGAATAATAAAAAAATTGCAAAAATTGCTGTAATTATTCTTATAGTTTCAGCGTTAAGCTTGTTCTTTACCCAAGGAAAAGCTCTTGCATATGGTACATGGCAAGGAAGCGAAAGTAGTGGTATGCCTCAAAAAAAGGTGTTATCTGGATATGGAAGTTTATTACCAAATATAAAAAAGAATAGAACTTTTTCAGGTGATGCAGACACAGAATTTCCATATAAAAGTTGGACAACTGAAGTTAGTGGAACAACAATGTATGGAGCAGACTATAATAAAACTGTTAGATTTGGAGAATATGATTCGAAAAAATATTATCCTCTTATAGGTGATGGTGTTGACATATTGGGATATTTAGGGCTTTGGAATAAAATGAAAGATCAGGCAAACGAAATAGCCAATAGAGAAATGAATAGCTTGTGGAAGATAATATTATCAGGAATTCACTTAGCTTGGGGAAATCATGTAACGAGTGTAACAATGACTCCACCTATAATTATACAAACTCAAGGACCTTCAATTTATAACAATGAATTATATAGCTTTGATCTTTTTAAGCCGATGATACTTACGAAAACTTCATCAGCAAGTCAATATGCAAATTCAACTTATGATTATAGCAAGGCTGAAAATGCAACTAAATTATTACAAACGGCAAGATATGCACAAATAATTGCTGATGGTAATTGGACTAGTACGATGATTACAACAGATACTTCTACTAATATGGAATTAAAAGATGTAAAAATATGGAATGGTGATCCTGTATTAGGACCTAAAGTTGTTATAATGGAAACAAAAGATAGAGCAGGAGATGGCTATAAACAAGAGGGAAATACTAAAGAATATAACAACTTATCGATAGGTGTTGGTGGAGCAAACCTAGCATACATATTAACTGCTATGGAGAATGCTTATAGTGGCGTAACTAATTCGATTAGAAATAAATACGATATTGGAGACATTCAAACAGCATATTGGAAGGCAAAAGACCTTCTAGTAGTCGGAACAAAGGGAATAACTGACAATGGAAAAAACCTTTATGATAAAGCAAAAAGTTATCAGAAATTTGTAACGAGTGACCTTGTAACGATGTCTGTGAAATCACAAATAGATATGTCACAAGCACAAATAACAAGTAACAGATCAACAAATAAATATATTATTGGGCCAATAACAATAACATACCCAGAATATGAAGATATATCATATTTAAAATCAATATATCTAAAAACTAATGAAGATAATCTTTTAAAGTCAAAAACATTAATTTACGATGAAAATAATGATGATTTTGAAATTGAATTTATAGGAAATAAAGTTTCTGGTTCGAATGGATTGAAAAAAGAATATCCTGCATCAGGAAGCCAATTCTATATTAAATTTTCAGCATCAGATACATTATATCCAACAAATGTTGGAGTATATGCAGATGTAGAATATCTAGAGTCTGCTACAATAAAGTACAATGAATTAAGGACAAAAGCTAATGTTTACCAATATATAGGACTTACAGCAAGAGCAAATGAAACAAATTCAGATAAAAGCGATAAAAAGCTTAGATTGGGATATGGGATGGCGTTAATAACAGTTAATTATGAATATACACAGGCTGTATTGGGAATTCCGCCATGGACTACTGTACCAGGAACATTAGAATTATGGTTACCATGGTTTGGAGAGACATATGCTGTTTCACAACCATTTGTTCAAATGACAAAAGAGCCAGTTGATACAATAGACGCGCAACCTATAGATGCGGCTCTTGATGGAAAGAGAAAGTATAGTGTATTCCATTTCGAACTACACAAAAACAACATAAAGCTTCCTACTAACCCAGGTTTAGATACAGGCAAGAATCAAACAAATGTAGACCTAACAATGAAAATTGGCGGTAAGGTATGGGTAGATGGTAGTGTAGGTAAAGAGAACAAATATGATGGAAAATATGGTGATGGAGATACTCCAATGTCAAACGTAAAAGTTTCGCTATATGAAGTACCTAAAATACCAACACCAAGTACAAAGCCAAAGCCAACGCTACCACCAACAACAGAGACAGATGAGCCTAAAAAACCAACAATATCAGCTCCAAGATTTTTAGTGTATAACAGAAAAACTGGAGAAACTCTATGGGGAAAAGGTGAAAACACTCAATGTGCAGTTGCTTCAATTACAAAAATGGTAACAGCATTAGTCGTAGCAGAAAGAATGAATTTGAATGATGTTGTAACAGTTAATAGAACTGCTGCAGGAGAGTATTTGAGAACAAGTACGTGGAGCCCAGAACTTCAAATAGTTGGACTTGAGGAAGGCGATAAGGTTACAGTAAGAGATTTATTAAGAGCAGTACTTGTATATTCGGGTTGTGATGCGGCAGAAGCACTTGCAGAATATCTTCCTGGAGGTAAAACAGCTTTCATAAATTTAATGAATGAAAAAGTTCGCTCATTGGGTGCAACCTCAAGTCACTTTGTTACTCCTTTTGGTGTAAAACCAGAAGATAAATCTTCTGCTAAGGACTTGGCTAAGATACTAGATGCTGCAATGGATAACCAAATATTTGCAGAGTATTTTAAAGAAGGCGCAAACCAATCAATATCTATAACAATCAATAGAAATGGTAAGAGCTTCCAAAGAACACTTGATAGTACAAACCCATTAAAAACAACAGCAGGAATAGAAGGAACAAAAACAGGTCAAATTAGGGTTTCTGGTTACTGTGTAATAGCTTCATTTGTATATGAAAATGAAGAATATGCAATAGTTGTATTAGGTGGAACAACAAAAGAAAATAGAAATTCAGATGCAAGAAAACTTGCTCAATGGTTATTAGAAAAAATATTATATGAAAAGAGCAAAGAAGGAAAAACAGATTCTACTGGTGGAATAGGTTCTGGTGGAACAATAGGAGGTGTAACTGAACAGTTTGATTTTATAGAAAAAGGAAGATTCGTAGAAGCTACAACAACAGACGAAAATGGCGATTACGTATTCTATAACTTAAACTCAATGTATGATTATTATGTAAAATTTACATATAATGGACAATACTATGAGCCAACAAAGTATAACGCAAATAGAGATGACGAAAATTGGGATAACAATTCTAAGGGTATGGATGTTGCGTCTCAAAGAAATGTATTTAATGCAAAATTTAGAGATATTGGTTCTGCACCAGAAAACTTACTAGAGCCGAAAGCAGAAATGCATACAAGAACAGAGTTAAAAGATCAAGGATTGATAGATGATTTTGGAAACATTGTTGGAGAAGTAAGTAAAGATGGTAAGAGAGAATCAAAAGATACATATGTAAACGAAAGTATGATGGATTCATACACATGTAATGGAACAAATAACATGGACTTATATCCTAATATAGATGTATTTGTAAATGATGATAAAAAACATAGTTTACTAGAAACTTCTCAGGTGTTGGAATTAATAGAAAGTAAAGAAGTACCAACATTATATGCAGACCCAGATATTATGAGACATGTAAACCAAGGATTTGTGGAAAGAGAAACTGTTGATTTAGCATTGAGAAAAGATGTTTATAAAGCAACTCTTGAAATAAATGGAGAAGTTGAAGAATACAAATACGATAAAAGAAACAGTATAATTTATGAAGGCTGCTGGGATATTAAAGGAAGAAATAACGGATATTACAGTAATAATTATACAAGAGAACTTTATAGAGAAGACTACTCATTTAAAGTAGAAGATTATAGCCAATGGGGATTGTTCCAAGAAGCATTAGGACTATCTCAAGATTCAGAATTAAAAGTATTTGTAACATATAAGTTTACAATTCGTAACAGCTCATATGGAATTGCAACAGCCGTAACGGAAGTAGCAGATTATTATGACCCAGACTTCACGCCAGTTCCAGAACGTTCATATTTGGGAGACAAAGATGGAAACAGTATAGGAAGTGTAACTCTAAGTGAAAAGAGCAGATACTCAGATACAACCATGAAAAAAATGGATGGCTATAATACCATTTATGTAACTGGTTCAAATATATACAGTGGTGTAGCAGATGATATTGCAAGCACAGGATGCTTCCCACTATCAGATCCTGACAAGAACAAAGATGTATATTTCTATATAACGTTTGAAGTAAAGAAAGATGCAAGCAGAAATATACTATTAGACAATGATTCTGGAAAAGAAAATGTAGCAGAAATAAATGGTTATAAATCTTATTATGGAATAAAAGCAGTTGCACCAAACTTTGGAAATACTCAAGCTATGGCAGAGTTTACAAGAGGAGATATTGCAGGTATTCCAGATACGGATTCAACAACAGGAAATTTACGCGAGATTGATACTTCTAAATTTGAAGACGATACAGATAAAGCACCAAATATCAAAATTACATTAAATCACCAAAATGTAAGAACTATAAAAGGTACTGTTTGGGAAGACAAGAGAACAGAAGAAGTAAACAATGCTATGGTTGGAAACGGTAAACGTGATGATGGAGAAACTGGAATAAATGGAGTAAGAGTACAACTAGTAGAACTAAGAGAAAAATCTAATGGTGATGGTGTAGATGGAACCAGATATGAATATATTTGGAAAGAGGTAAAAAGCGGAGATGTAACTCAGTCTTTATCAACGGTAATACCACGAAGAGGAAATGTTACATTCTCAGATCTAACATCAATAGGAATTGGAACTGGAGAATATCTATTCCAAGGACTAATACCAGGAGAATACATTGTAAGGTTTATATATGGTTCTACAGATGAAACAGTATTATCAGAACAAGCAGTAGACTACAAAACAGGTGAGACTATATCAAATCCAGTAACTGAAAAATTAGGTTATAGTGGAACAACAGCTATAAATAAGAAGTCATACAATGGAAATGACTACAAGTCTACATCATATCAAGTAGAATCTGAATTGTTTAATGGTGTTGGAGCATATAGAAACAACACATCAGGCTCATATAAATATAATTTTGAAGAAGCTGATGGAAAGAATCAATCAGATGCAAAAGATATAATGAAAGATATGGATTATAGTTCACTTTCAAGTATAATACAAAGCATTGGAAACTGGAGATTAAAAGTAGCTAAAAACCCATTAAATCTTGTAAATATAGACAATACAAGAGAAATAGTAGAGAAATATTCAAATGGAGATGTTACAAACGAGCTAGCAGAAATTCTAGCATCATACGAACATTTGCCAACAAGCGAAGATAAAGCAAGAGAATATTTAAATACATTTATGAATAATACTTACATGGTAGCCGAAACTGGTGTTATAAACATGAAGAGTGAGTATAACAGAGAAGAGTCAGAAACGACACCAATTGTAGGAACAGCAAATGTTGGATTTAACAACTATGATAGAGGTGGCTACTACGTATTAGAAGGCTTAGACTTTGGATTAGTTGAGAGACCAAAAGCACAATTAAAAGTCACAAAACAAATAACAAATGTAAAAATGACTCTAGCAGATAATAGTGTACTATTTGATGCTATTGGAAGAGCAACTAACGTATTATGGGTTGGACATACAGCACATGGAAAAGATACTTCAAATATTTACAGCACAGATAAGAACTACAAAAATAACATGATGATGAATCCAATTGTAAGAGTAAAATCTGCAAGTAAAGGTAAAGTACAGCTTACAATGGACCAAGAAGTTATGCATGGTGCTACACTTCAAGTAACATATGCAATAACAGTTGCAAATGTTGGAGAAGTAGACTACAAGGAAGATCAATTCTACTATACGGGAACAGTAGGAGACACTAGTACGATAGTAAAAACAAATCCAAGAAAGTTAATTGACTATGTTGGAACGCAATTACATGAATGGGATGATAGAGATGATAAAACGGCAACAAGAAACAATTTACAATTTAACAGTAATCAAAACCCAGAATGGCAAGTAATTACAATGGATAAAGTGTTACAAGATGGATTAGTAAATAAGGCATATGAAACAAGTATAAAGAAATATACAAAAGACCATATAATTGTAACAGAAGCCATATCTAAAGACCTTATTCCATTAATTGCAGATACTTCGGAAGCAAAAAATCAGATTGCAAATAAATTTAAAGAAGATCCAATGCATGCATTAGAAACAGTAAATGCATCACAAAGTGTGAGTGGAGTTCAATTAATATTAACTCAAATGATAACACAAGATAATACAAATGATGACAAAACTTACAACAACATGGTAGAACTTGTAACAACCAAGAATGCAGTCGGAAGAAAGATGGCATACTCAGTTGTTGGTAACCAAGACCCAACAACAGAACCATACGAAATAGACGCAGATGATTCTCAAGATGTTGTAATTTTACCACCATTTGGAAATACACCAATATTCTATGTATTAATAAGTGCAGTAGCATTCATATTAATAGCAGGTATTACTATAACAATAGTTGTATTAAAAAAGCATAAATAGAATAAATAAAATTCTAATTATTAAGATAAAAACTTGATAATTAGAATTTTTTTTTGCTGAACAAGTGAAAAACCTAGGGAAATATATATAGCAGGAATAATAATAGATTAACATAAAAACATACAAACTGCAAAAAAGCTTGAAATAAGCGGAAAAAAATAATTACTTTTAGAAGGAAAAATAATTATAAAAAAATAAATAATTAAAAATGTAATAAAAATTTAATAAATGTGCTAGTAATGCCTTCCGCAAGCGGGTTTCAATTGCTTTTTTATCGTAATTTAAAGATCCATTGAAAAATATGGGAAAAAATGCAATAATATAACATGAATATAAGATTACATAAATTTAAAAAAAGTTAAAAAAACATTGAAAAATAAGCAAAAATAGAGTATAATTAGTTATAGTGAATTTTTTAAGGAGGAGCAAAGATGCAACAAAAATTAATTAAAGTAATTGCGATGCTATTAACTACAACAATATTGTATGCCAATTCAGCAACAGTAGTAAGCTATGCGGCGGACAATTTTTTAAGTGCAAAAGCATTAGAAAATCAAGGAACATCAACTACAAATGAGAATGTAGAGTTTAATGTTTATTATGATGGAGGAAAACATACTGTTTCAGCAGATGTTAATGCAGAAGATACGAAATTAAATATTGCATTAAACGTAAAAAAGGCTGGATATCTAAAAGATGCAGTAGTAGACTTCTCAGACACAAACTTTAAAATTGCAAAAACAGAAGAATCTGATAACATTCAAGCAGTAGATGCAGAAAACAAAAAAATAAGCTTTAACCAAATAAACAATGGCGAGAATGTAACAGAAACAATAAACATAGCATTAGACAAAAAAGATGAAATAAGTGAAGATATGTTTGACAGAGATAATACAATAAAATTTACTGGAACATATGTAAATGCTAAAGGTGAAGAAGTTGCAGTTAAGAAAGATATAGTAGTTCACACAAGCTGGACAGCATCAACTGCAAAAGCTAAGTTGGATTATGAAATTACAAAATACATTCCATATTCAGCAAACAATGTAAGCAAGCTAATCACTCAAGGCAAAATTACATCATATGTTGAAAACAGCGTGTTACCAATAAAGAATACAAACATAGAAGTCAATGCTCCAAAAATTAATAATAAATACCCAGAAACAGTTACAGTAGTTGCAAATTCTACAAATGCAACAAATGGAGATGTAAATGGAGATAACTTCTCTAAAGATAACTGGTCATATGATAGTGCAACTGGAAAAATAACAATTACAGTTAATAACAATGCTGTAAATGGAAAAATCCAATGGGCTAAGAATACAACAGATGAATTTGTAGTAACATATGTATATTCATCAGATGTATACGAAGCTGTAAAAGATTCAGTTACGAGAGTTACATATGATGCAAGCTCAAGCATGAACTTATATGTACAAAGTGGAGTAAACAAAGTAAGTGCACATGTAGATGGATACGAAGATCAAACAAAGAAAATTGGAGATATAATAGAATTTACATCAGATGCAACACAAAGTGTAAGCAAAGGTTACATATATAATAACAAAAATGCAGAAGACGAAAATAAGAAAGAGACAGAATATAATACAAAATACATAGCAAATGTTTCGTATGCGGACATAATTGATGAAATAGAAATCAAACAAAACGTTGACCAATTTGTAACAGCAAATGGAAATGAACAATCAACAACTGTAGGTGGAACAAATTATGCTTATGACAAGGCACTAACAATATCAAAACAAGAATTTGATAAGGTGTTAGGAGAAAATGGAGAAATAACTATTTTAAATGAAGCAGGAACAACACTTGCAACAATAAACAAGGATACAGAAGTAAAAGATAATAAAATAGTATTAAATCTAGCAACATTTAATACAAATAGCATAATAATAAAAACATCAAAGCCACAGTCAGAAGGTAATATTATATTTGAAATAACAAAGGCTTTAGCTAAAAACATTGAATATAGCACAAGTCAATTAAAGAGCTTTACACAAATAAAAACATCTGTAATAGGAACAGCAAAAAATGCTGATACAGATATTGTAAATACAGAAAGCACAAAAAATATTGATTTAACAGAACCAACACAAAAAGCAAGTATAACAACAAGTAATAACAGATTATCTACAATAGTAAAAAACGAAAATGTAGAAATAAAAGTTACATTAGAAAATGACAGTGCGGATGACACAATGTATACAAATCCATCACTAAAGCTACATTTCCAAGCAAACATAGAAACTTTAGCTGTAAAAGATTGGAATGTATATTTTGACGATGAGCTTGAGATTGATGAAGATTCAATAATGTATTATGAAAACAAAGATGGAACAAAAACACTAGAATTAAAATTAAAAGGAACACAAACAAAATATAACAATGCTGCTGCAAAAGGTGCAACAGTTGTATTAACAACAGACATTACATTAAATACATTAACACCAACAACAAATACACAAATAACAGCAGAAATAACAAATGGAGATTCAACAGTAACAAATGTATCAACAGATGTTAAATACATTGCTCCTTCAGGAGTTGTAACAACAAACTCAATGACAGGATACAATGGAGATGAAAAAATAGAAGTTATTAATGGAGAATCTCAAGAAGCCTTAATACCAACAAAAGCAGAACAAAAAGAAGTTACATTTACAATGAATGTAATAAACAATTACGAAAACACACTAGACCATGTTGTTGTATTAGGAAGAACACCATTTAAAGACAACAAAGATGTATCCACATCATTAAGTTTAGGCTCAAATATTACAATGCCACTTACATCTGGACTAACAGTAACAGGAGTAGATGCTTCAAAAGTTACAATATATTATTCAGAAAATGGAGAAGCAACAACAGACCTATCTAATTCACAAAATGGATGGACAACAAGTGTAACAGATTATACAAAAATAAAATCTTACATGATAGTGTTAAATGAAGATTATGCAATGAACAGTGGAGACACAATTACATTTACATACAAAGCAACATTACCTGCAAACTTAGATTATGATCAAGAAGTATATGAAAATTATGGAGTATTCTTCAACAATAATAAAACATCTGGAACAATTACAGATAAAGCAATAGCAACAAAAATAGGTTTTACAACAGGAAGTATTGCTAAATTAGATGCAAAATTAACATCAACAATAGGTGAGGGTGCTACAGTAAAATCTGGAGAAACGATAGAGTATGAATTAACAATAAATAATACTGGAGTAATAGATGCAGAAGATGCAACAGTAGAAATAAAATTACCACCAGAATTAAGCTTTATACCTCAAGATGGAGACGAATATTCTTATAGACCAGCTGTTGAAGAACCCAATATAGATGAAGATGTATTTGGCAATTTAGCTAATATACCAGAAAATGGTATAGCCGCAAATGACATAGACATGGGAAAATATAATAACTTCATAGAGCAATGGAAAAAATATGAAGAATTATTAAAAGGAGAAGATGCAGAAAAAACTATATTAACAATAAAATTAGGCAATATTAAGGCTAATTCGACATTAAAAAAGACATTGAAATTCAGAGCTCAAAGCGAAGAAACAAAAAAAGTAGAAGTAAAAGCATCTGTTGGATATGGTGATGTAACACCAGTAGAAACAAATACTGTTTCAAATATAATTGAAAAAGTAAGCTTTAACACACAAATAGTTTCAAAATATACGAGCTGCAAAGAAGGAGAAATATACTCATTCCAAATTAGGCTAAAATCATCTCAATATAGTTATGAATTTGATTCAGAAAAAGTTGATAATGATAGAAAAAATACAGTTGTAACTATAACACTACCTGAAGAACTTGAATATGATTCAATAAAATTAACAAAAATGAATGAAGATACATTAGAGGATGAAGATATAACTTCAACGGCTAATGTAAAGACAAATGGCAATAAAATCGCTGTAAAAATAGGTGATCTTGATGGAGAAAACGGAAAAACTTTAATAGTCAATACTAAAGTTGGTAAATTATCAAATAATGTATATAAAAAGGATGTTGCAGTAACAAGTAATATAAAGGCTGATGGAACAGAGACTGAAAACATTAAAGATATATCTGTTACAATAAATAAACCAGGAATTAATGTTGCACAAACAGCAAATATTCCAGAAGGAACAACAATATCAGCTGGAGAAGATTTTGTATATACATTTACTGCACAAAATCTATCAGACATATACTTAAATGATATAGAATTTTCAGACACATTACCTAAAGAAGTTCAATTTAAATATATAGAGATTATATATGAAGATGGAACAATTGATAATGCTGTAGATGTTAATGGAGACGAAAGTATAAATGCAAAATTCTATTTGTTAGAAGGCCAGAAAGTAACAATTAATGTTCATGTGGTTGCAAATTCGATAGACAATGATGCAGAAATATCAAATAAAGCTAAATTTACACATGAAGATATTGAGGAAGTAGAGACAAATTCAGTATCACATAAAATAAAACATTTTGAAAAAACAGATGTAAATGTAGATCCCGATGATAATAAGAAAGAAACAAGAAAAATAATAGGAACTGTATGGATTGATGAAAATAAAGATGGTGTAAAAGATGCAGATGAACAAAGAGTTTCTGGAGTTAAAGTTTTATTGTTAGACAATAGTACAGGCAATGTAGCAATAAGCTCTAATAACGAACAATGCATTACAACAACAGGGACAGATGGATCATATATGTTTAATAATGTACCACAAGGAAGATATAGTGTAATATTCTTCTATGATTCATCAAATTACAGCCCTACAACATATAAAAAATCTGGAGTAAGTAATGATCAAAATTCAGATGCAATAGATAAAAGCGTTAATTACGAAGAAAAAGACCAAGTAGCAGCAGTTACAGAAGAGATAGTACTATCAGATACAAACAAATTTAATATAGACTTAGGTATAGTAGAAGATGCAAAATTTGACTTGAAATTAGATAAGATAGTACAAGCTATAACAGTAAATAATGGAAAAGATACAACAGAGCATGTTTATAATAGTAAACTTGCAAAAATAGATTTTGAATCTAAATATGCAAATACATCATCAATGGTTGTAGAATATAAATTTACAATTACAAATGAAGGTGGAATTGCAGGATATGTAAAGAAACTAGCAGATTACTTGCCAGAAGAATTAAAATTTAATTCAGAACTTAATAAAGACTGGTATGAAGGTAAAGATGGAGTAATATACAATGCTTCGCTTGCAAATACAATAATTAATCCTGGAGAAAGTAAAGAGGTAACATTAATATTAACAAAGAATATGAATGGCGATGAAGATTTCGGATTAATAAATAACTCAGCGGAAATATATGAAACATCAAACGATTATGGTGCACTAGATGTTGATTCAACACCAGGAAACAAAGCAACAAATGAAGATGACTACTCAACAGCAAATGTACTAACATCTGTAAAAACAGGTGATATTGTAATTTACACTACATTAATAGTAACAATAATTGCAATAGTTGGAGTAGGAATTTATATGATAAAAAAGAAAGTATTAAAATAGAAAGGAGATAGTAATATGAAGAAAAACAAAACATTAAAAAAATGTTTAATAACAACAATAGCAACAACAGCAATATCAATAGCAACATTATTGGCATTAGGTAGCACATCATTTGCATATGGAACTTGGCAAGGAAATGCAACTAGTGGTATGCCATCTCTAAGTTATAGTGCTTCTGGACTATTTCCTCAAATATTAAAGCAAAGAACATTTACTGGTGATGCTGATAATCAATTTCCATATCAAGCTTGGACAACAAATATGAGTACTGGAACAGTATATTGTAATGATGCCGGAAAAGCAGTAAGATTTGGAGAGTTTGATTCGAAAAGATATTTTATTGACGAGGTTGGATATACAACAGGTAATGGGTATGGATATTCAGATTTTGAAAATAAAGTAAAAATATATTTATATAAAATGGCATGTGACCAAGTAAAACAACAAACGGGAGAAAGCAAACTTGTAATACCTTTATCATATAGCAATATACATTATTCTCAGCAATATGGACCTGGAACTCAAGGTTCAGATAAATGGGCAATTGAAAAAGACAAGCCAATGATCTCAATGGTATATGGATTGGTAGGAAATCAAAATTTAGCAATAATGAGAGCTCAGCTTGAAGCGAGAAATAAATCGAAAGAATTAATGAGACAAATATTTTCTAAATTAGATAATTGGCATACTCCACAAGATACAGATGATGATACAACAAACCCTGATACACCTCAACAAGCATGGAATGAAGATGCCGTTCGTGGACCTGAGGTTGTTATAATGGAAACTCAGACAAGAGCTGAAAACCATTACCAACAAGTTGGAACAACAGAATCATCAACAAATACTGCATTATCTTTTGTATTAACAACAATGGAGAATGCATATTCAGGTACGACTGGCTCTATACGTAATAGATATAGTTTGTCAGACATACAAACAGCTCATTGGAAGGTAGCAGATCTTGACGGCATTATACCTAATGGCAATCACTTAACAGCAAATGGATTAACACTTTACAATAAGGCATTATCATATGAAAAATTTGTTGAAAAGTATATAAATGGAGATGGATATAAAGCACAAATCCATGGAATTAAAAATGATTCGTATGCTAGTGGAACAAAAACTGGCAAACAAGATACTCAAAACACAACTACTTCTACTACAAATGACCCATTAGCAGAAGCTCAAGTAATTGTAAACCAAGAAACCAAGAGCTACATTGTTGGACCATTAAGCATAACATACCCATATTATGAAGATATTTCATACATGAAGGCAATATATTTAGTGACAGATAAGGGAACAGACAATGAGAAGACACTTGTTTATGATGAAAATACAGATGATTTTGAAATAGAATTCTTAGGCGAAACAAAATCTGGATCGAATGGATTAAAGAAAAAATATCCTGCATCAGGCTCTAAATTCTATATAAAATTTTCAGCTGAAAAAACAAATTATCCTAAAACTTTAAATTTATATACAGACCTTGAATATCTTAAAGAGTCAACAGCTAACTTTAACATTTTGGATACAAAGGCTAATGTATATCAATATATAGGATATGTTTCGCCAGTAAATTATAGTAAATATCGTCTAAGAGAAGCATACGGAATGGGAACATTGAGTTACATGTATGTGCGAGAAGTATATATACCATTTGTTGGAACTGTATATATTCCTGTTCACGGTTCAGTAACATCAAACTATGTTTCATCTTCAAAGGGTGTAATTGTTGTACAACCATTTGTACAAATGACAGAATACCCAGTTAGAAGTCTACGTGCTCAACAATTGAGGGTTGCTCTTGATGGAAGCAGAACATACAATGTATATACAGCGACTGTAAGTGGAAAACCAGATAGCGAGAAGCCGGACACACCAGATACACCAGACAATGATATAGATATTCCAATTAATTTAACCTTTGAACTAGGTGGAAGAGTCTGGGTAGATGGCACAGTAGGAAAAGAAAATGATTATGATGGATTATTTAATAAGCAAACAGATACACCAATGTCAAATGTAAAAGTTTCACTATACCAAGTATCTGGATTAGATGGAAATCAATCAGGCAAATTTATTGCAGCAACTACAACAGATAATAATGGAGAATACTTATTCCAAAATCAAAATGCAATGTACCAATACTATGTAAAATTCACATATAATGGTCAATATTATCAACCAACAGTTTACAATGTAAATAGACAAGATTCAAATTGGGATAATACATCAAAAGGCTTAGATATATTGACTGAAAGAGATACATTTAATGCAAGCTTTAGAGAAATTGGTTCGGCTCCAAAGAATACGGTTACAACGAACAAACCAAGTGAGATGCATACAAGAGAAGAACTTGAAAAATCAGGTAAGATTGATAAATTTGGAAACATCAATGGACAAGTAGATGACCAAGGTGAAAGAAAATCTGATGATGAGTATGTAAACCAATCTATGATGAACGCATATACATGTAACGGAACAGCAACAAAGGATTTATATCCAGGATTCCAAGTATTTGTAACAGAGGATTTCTTAAATGCAAAATCAAATACTGCACAAATATTAAAATTTGTAGCGGCACAAAAAATTGAAACATTGTATAAGAACCCAGATGTAATGCATCATATCAACTTAGGATTAGTTCTAAGAGAACAATTAGACTTAGCCTTAAGAAAAGATGTATACAAGGCAACATTAGAAATTAATGGCAAGACACAAGTATACAAATATAATAAGAGAGAAAACTTAGAGACAGATGCAGCTGGAAATTCATATTGGGAAATTAAAACAAGAATTTCTGATGGATATTATAGCTACGATTACTCAAGAGAGTTATACAGAGAAGACTATGATTACAAAGTAAATAATTATCAAATAGTAGATAATGCTACTACATTAGACAACTTAGGATTATCTGAAGATTCTGAATTGAAAGTATATGTAACATATAAATTTACAATACGTAATAGGTCAGAAAACATAGCAGCAGCTGTAACAGAGGTTGTTGATTACTACGATGCAGATTACACATATGTACAAGACCGTTCATACTTAGGCGATAATGCTGGAAATAAGATTGGAAATGTATATTTGAAAGACGCTAGTAGATATGGAGTAGAAACTCAAACTACAATAGCTGGATATAAGAACTTATATATTACAGGTGATCAAAGCTACAGTAATGCGGCAAATGATACTGTAACAAGCAATATGTTCCCATTATCAGACCCAGATAGCAACAAAGATGTATACTTCTATGTGACATTTATGGTAAATAAAGATGCTGCAAGAAACATACTTCTAGATGAAGATGCTGCAAGTGGAACAGCCAAGGGTGTTGGTAAAGAAAATATTGCAGAAATTAATGGATACAAATCATACTATGGACAAAAAGCAAAAGCTCCAAATACAGGAAATTCACAAACACAACAAGAATATAAGACTGGAGATATAGCAGGTATAGCAGATTGCAACTCTACACCAGGTAACCTAAACCCAACAGATGTACCAAAAGACGGAGTAATCAAGTATGAAAACTTCGAAAATGATACAGATAAAGCTCCAAATATTAGAATTATCTTAAACAGAGATAACTTAAGAACAGTAGAAGGAACGGTATTTGAGGATACTAGAAATGTAGATGAACAAAATGCAAGAGTCGGAGATGGACTAAAAGACAATGAAACCGGAATAAACGGTGTAAGAGTACAATTAATTGAATTAAGACAAGGAAAAGATGGAAAAACATATGAGTATATATGGAAAGAAGTTCTTTCTGGAAACACTGATTCAACAACACCAATTATAAACAACAGTGGTTTAGTACCAAATTATACAATAGACACTGCTAACGCTGATGGTAAATACAAATTTACATCATTTGCACCAGGTAATTACATTGTAAGATTTATATATGGTTCTGGTGAGAGCACAGTTCTTGGAACAACATACACAAATTATAACAATGGAAACGAAGAAGAAAATCCTGTGACAAACTTATATGCTTCACAAGAAGGATATAATAAGAAAACAGCAGGAAGTGGATATTCTGCTTCAGCTGTAAATATCGGATTAAACAAAAATTCTTACAACGGTCAAGATTACAAATCAACTTCATATCAAGTTGGTGTAAACAATGGCTCAGGAGCATACACAAACAACACAACAGGCTCATATCAATATAACTTTAGTGCAGCAGACCAAGGCCAATACTCAGATGCTAAAGATATAATGAACAAAAATGACAATGTTGTAAACATTGCACCAAATGCAGATTACTTAGTAAACTGTAACAATGCAAGAAAGAATGTTGAGGCATACTCAAATGGAGACATGACAAACCACTTAGCAGAAATATTGGCTTCTTATGAAAGCATACCAGAATATAATGGTACACAATATACCGCAGAAGAAATGAAGAACTTGTTAAATGAATTTATGAATAACACATATATGGTTGCAGAATCTGGAACAATAGATGTAAACTTCGAATATAACAGAACAGGTAATGAAGATAATGTAACAAATACATCTGGTACAGGACATAACAATATAGGTGGAAACAACTATGAAATGGCAGGTCACTATGTATTAGAAAACTTAGACTTAGGCTTAGTACAAAGACCAAAGGCACAACTTAAAGTTACAAAACAAATTACAAATGTTAAATTAACACTTGCAAACAATAGCACATTATTCGATGCATCTGCTAGAGCAACAAACGTGTTATGGGTAGATCATAAAGCACATGGACAAGATACAGATAACGTGTACAGCACAGACAAGAACTACAACAATAGTTTAATGCTAAACCCAGTAGTAAGACAAAACTCTACAAATAAAGGTAAAGTACAACTTACAATGGATGAAGAATTGATGCATGGTTCAACACTTCAAATAACATATGCTATAACAGTAGCAAACGTTGGTGAAGTTGACTATAATGAAGAACAATTCTACTACACAGGAAAAGTTGCAGATACAAGCACAATAGTAAAAACAGACCCAAGAGTTTTAGTTGACTATGTTGGAACACAAGTACATGATTACAATTCAAACGATGATAACACGTCAACAAGAAATAACTTACAATTTAACAAGGCTCAAAACCCAGATTGGAATACAATTTCAAGTGCAGACTTGTTAAACAATGGATTGTTAAATACTAGATTAACAGATAATGTTAATAAGTATACAGACGGTCACATTATAACAACAACAGCTGCTTCAAAAGGCTTAATACCAGTAATTGCAGACCAATCAAATGTAAAAGACAAGATTGCAAATGCATTCAAGAGTGACCCATTACATGCATTAGAAACAGTTAATAGTACACAAAGCGTAAGCGGAGTACAATTAATATTAACACAAATGATTACTCAAGACAGTAGCAGTGATGACAGAATATATAACAACATGACAGAACTTGTAACAACACAAAATACAGTTGGTAGAAAAATGTCATACTCAGTTGTAGGTAACCAAGACCCAACAATGGAACCACGCGAAATAGATGCAGATGATTCTCAAGAAGTAGTAATATTACCTCCATTTGGTAACACACATCTATTCTACGTATTAGGCGGAGCAATAGCTTTAATCCTAATCGCAGGAATAACAATAACATTGGTAGTATTAAAAAAGAGAAAATAATCTAAACAATAAAAATTAGAGATATGTGAAAACATGTCTCTAATTTTTTTACTATATAGAGTTGTTTGGAATTTATTTGATACGATTAATTAGTCTGACTTAAAAATTATTTTTGATATAGGAATTATAAAACGATTTAAAACTTCTTGAACCGTGAACAACAAAATGTATGTAAACTGTTTTTGAATCTTCAGAAATATCATAAACTATTCGATACTTTTTATAAATGAGTTCTCGTAAATGTTTATCTGGAAGTTTGGGAACATATCTACCTAAATATGGAGTTTTTTCCAACTCATATATGCGAGAATATATGTTTTCTGAGGTTTCATTCGCATATTTAATAGAGTCATGTGATATATATTCAAAAATAGAATCTATATCTTCATGAGCCTCATTTGACATGAAAATTTGCATATTTTTTTCTCATCTTTTCTTTAGATTCTTCAATAGACATTACTCTACCATTTTTTATATCATCTTTACTTTTTTGTAATTTCGAATGTAGATATAAAGTATAAACTGCATCGTCCCAAGTTGTATTGTCAGGTAAAGTATTGACTGTTGCAAGAATTTCTTGCTTTTCATTAATCATAAATTTCACTATCCTTTCTTAAAAAATCTAATAATAGTATAACACGAATATATTAAAAATACTATGCTTTTTTGATTTTTATTTTCAAATTCAAAACGAGAAAACAAGTGATACCATTTTTGAAAGCAAGACCTGGGTTCGCCTTTTGAGGAGTCCGAAGGAGCTTCGACTAAGAACAATGTGTCGAGGTTAAAAAAATGGTATCATTAGTTTTCTTTTTATGTACGAAACAATAGAAAGTTTTTCTAAATTTTTCATATTTTCTATTGACATAAACATACCAAAAATTGTATAATTAGTATAGTGTTGATAATATGGAATATTTTCAACGAAATTTAAATTTTATTAATCTCCAACGAGATAGCAAGGGTGGTTAATATTAATAAATTAGTAATCAAAAGTACTAAATAAAATAGGGAACATACAAAAGAACTAATTGACAAAAACAGCATAGATTGTCAATAGGTTTTTTGTTGTCTTTTTATGTTATTGATAAATTATCAAAAAAGAGGAATTGTTTTAGAAAATACTAGTAAAAAGCAAGCTTAAAGGAGCAGTGAGCAGGCAATTTGCAAAGTGTCTAAAAGCAAGAAGGACTTTTTTGAAATCTTATATATTTCAAATTCTGCTTTAATTTTTATTATGAGGTGAGTAACTTTGAATCTAAAAGAAGTAAAACACGAAAAATGCACAAGAAAATCTTTTTCTAAGATAGGTGATTTCGTAGAAATGCCTAACTTAATTCAAGTACAAAAAGATTCTTATAATTGGTTTATAGAGGAAGGTTTAGGCGAAGTATTAAGAGATATTTCTCCAATAGTTGACTACTCTGGCAACTTAGTACTTGAATTCTTAGACTATCACATGGAAGAAAAAACAAAGTACACAATGGAAGAAGCAAAAGAAAGAGACGCTACATATTCAACAAGATTACATGTTAAAGTTCGTCTTATCAACAAAGAGACTGGTGAAATTAAAGAGCAAGAAATCTATTTAGGTGATTTCCCAGTAATGACAGACAGTGCAACATTTATTATCAATGGAGCAGAGAGAGTAATTGTAAGCCAATTAGTTCGTTCTCCATCTTGTTACTATGCACAAGACTACGACAAAACAGGAAAGAGAATATACACATCTACTGTTATGCCTATAAGAGGTGCATGGTTAGAATATGAGACAGATGGAAATGATATTTTCTATGTAAGAGTTGATAGAACAAGAAAATTACCTGTTACATCTTTATTAAGAAGTATAGGATTTGTAACAGATGAGCAAATATTAGACCTATTTGCAAATGATCCAAAAATCAAGGCAACTCTTGATAAGGATACAATAAAAACTCAAGATGAAGCAATAATTGAAATATATAAGAAATTAAGACCAGGGGAACTTCCAACAGCTGATGCTGCTAGAAACTTATTCGATGGTTTATTCTTCGACAACAGAAGATATGACTTAGCAAAAGTAGGAAGATACAAATTTAATAAAAAATTATGCTTAGCAACTAGAATAACAGGACAAGTTGCTTATGATGATATAATAGATCCATCAACAGGTGAAGTTTTAGCAGAGAAGAATACAAAAATTACTGCTGAAGCTGCTGAAGCTATTCAAGATTCTGGAATTAACATAGTAGATGTGTTAGTTGATGACCAAAAAGTAAGAGTAATAGGAAATGGAATAGTAAATATCCACAAAATGTTACCAAATGTGGATTTATCTGATCTTCACTTCAAAGAAGGAGTTAATTACAATGTATTAAAATCTATAATGGATACAACTCCAGATGAGAAGTTACACGATGTAATTAAAGAAAGATACAACGAATTAGTTCCTCTAACAATCACAACAGAGGATATGATTGCATCTATCAGTTACCTATTAAATCTAGATTATGGAATAGGAAAAGTTGATGATATAGACCACTTAGGAAACAGACGTATTAGATGTGTTGGTGAGTTACTACAAAACCAATTCAGAATTGGGTTAACAAGACTTGAAAGAGTTGTTCGTGAAAGAATGACAATACAAGACTTAGACTCTGTAACACCACAAACATTAATCAATACAAAACCTATCACATCATCAATAAGAGAATTCTTTGGAAGCTCTCAATTATCACAATTTATGGATCAAACAAACCCATTATCAGAGCTTACTCATAAGAGAAGAATTTCTGCGTTAGGACCTGGAGGTCTTTCTCGTGAAAGAGCTGGATTCGAGGTTCGTGATATTCACTATACTCACTATGGTAGATTATGCCCAGTTGAATCTCCAGAAGGACCAAACATTGGACTTATCTCTGCACTTTCATCATTTGCTATGATAGACGAATATGGATTTGTAGAAACACCATATAGAAAAGTTGATAAAGAAACAGGTAAATTAACAGATATAGTTGATTATATGCCTGCTGATGAAGAAGATAAATATACAATTGCACAAGCATCAGAACCAGTAGACGCAGAAGGCAGATTTGTAAACAAAATGGTAAAAGTAAGACGTAGATCTGAAATTACAGAGGTTAAGGCAAGTGAAGTAGACTATGTAGACGTTTCACCAAAACAATTAGTTTCTGTTGCTGCTGCCATGATACCTTTCTTGGAGCACGATGATGTTAAGCGTTCTCTAATGGGATCTAACATGCAACGTCAAGCAGTTCCACTTTTAATACCAGAGTCTCCAATAGTTGGAACAGGTATGGAATACAAAGCTGCACGTGATTCTGAAACAACAGTAACTGCTAAAAATGAAGGTATTGTTGAAAAGGTTACAGCTGACGAAGTACAAGTAAGAAATAAGAAAAATGAGATAGACCATTACAGACTACGTAAATTCAAGAGAACAAATGGTGGTACATGTATTAACCAAAGACCAGTTGTTCAAAAGGGTGAAGTAGTTAAAGCTGGAGACATCCTAGCAGATGGACCAGCTACAAAGAATGGTGAAATGGCATTAGGAAGAAACGTAATTATAGCATTCTCTACATGGGAAGGTTACAACTACGAGGACGCCGTATTAATAAGCGAAAGACTTGTTAAAGAAGATGTATACACATCAATCCACATCGAAGAATATGATTGTGAATGCCGTGATACAAAATTAGGCCCAGAGGAAATTACAAGAGATATTCCAAATGTTGGTGACGACGTATTAAAAGACCTTGATGAAAACGGTATTATAAGAATAGGTGCAGAAGTAAGACCTGGAGATATATTAGTTGGTAAAGTTACTCCAAAGGGAGAAACAGAGCTAACAGCAGAAGAAAGATTACTTCGTGCAATATTTGGTGAAAAATCTAGAGAAGTTAGAGATACATCACTTCGTGTACCACACGGAGAAGCTGGAACAATAGTAGATATCAAGATATTTACTAGAGAAAATTCAGAAGAATTAGCTCCTGGAGTAAACCAAGTAATTAGATGCTATATAGCAACAAAGAGAAAAATATCAGTTGGTGATAAAATGGCTGGTCGTCATGGTAACAAAGGTGTTATTTCAAGAATATTACCAGAAGAAGATTTACCATTCTTACCAGATGGTACACCAGTAGATATAGTTCTTAACCCAATGGGTATACCTTCTCGTATGAACTTAGGACAGGTTCTTGAAGTTCACTTAGGTATGGCTGCTCGTGCATTAGGTTGGAAAGTTGCAACACCAGTATTTGATGGTGCAAAAGACTATGAAATTGAAGACTTGCTAGAAGAAGCAGGACTACGTCGTGATGGAAAAACAATTCTATACGATGGAAGAACTGGAGAGCAATTCATTAAACCAATTACAGTTGGTGTTATGTATATGATGAAACTACACCACTTAGTTGATGATAAGATACATGCTCGTTCAACAGGACCTTACTCATTAGTTACACAACAACCTTTAGGTGGTAAAGCACAATTCGGCGGACAACGTTTCGGAGAAATGGAAGTTTGGGCATTAGAGGCATATGGTGCTGCATACTCACTACAAGAAATGTTAACTGTTAAATCAGACGATGTTGTAGGACGTGTTAAGACATATGAAGCTATTGTTAAAGGGGAAAACATTCCAGAGCCAGGTGTTCCAGAAGGATTCAAAGTTCTTGTAAAAGAATTAGAAGCTTTAGGATTAGACATAAGATTGTATACACATGATGACAAGGAAGTTGAGCTAAAAGAAGATATAGACGATTCTACAAGCTTTAGCAATATAGAAAATAAATCTCTACATGAAGAAAATGTTGTAGATGAAAATGAATTATCAGATGGATACACAGAAGAATCATCAGATGACGAAGATTCTGAAGATGACAAATTATTTGATGACCTAGATGATGAAAACGATGACATCATACTAGATGATGATTCAAGCATCTTAGAAGATGAAGATTTTAATGATGACGATGAGTAAAACTAAATAGGTACTTTTAATTCCAAGGGGGAAAAAATAGTGGATGAATTAGAAAATTTTGATAAAATGAAAATTGGCATAGCATCTGATGAGAAAATAAGAGAATGGTCACATGGAGAAGTTAAAAAACCAGAGACTATCAATTATAGAACATTAAAACCAGAAAAAGATGGTCTATTCTGTGAAAGAATATTTGGACCAACAAAAGACTGGGAGTGCCATTGTGGTAAGTACAAAAGAGTAAGATATAAGGGAATAGTTTGCGATAGATGTGGCGTTGAAGTTACAAAATCTAAAGTAAGAAGAGAGAGAATGGGGCACATAGAGCTTGCTGCCCCAGTAGCTCATATCTGGTATTTCAAAGGAATACCAAGCAGAATAGCTTTAATGTTAGATGTTTCACCTAAAGCCTTAGAGAAAGTTATATATTTTGCATCATACATAGTAACAGATAAAGGTACATCAACATTAACAAAAGGACAAATACTTTCTGAGAAAGAATTTGTAGAGGCTCAAGAAAAATTTGGTAGAGACTCATTCAAAGCAGAAATGGGTGCAGAACCAATAAGAAAATTACTATCAGAAATTGATGTTGATAAATTATCAGAGAAATTAAAGAAAGAACTTGAAAAGGCTAGTGAACAAAAAAGAGCCAAATTGGTAAAAAGATTAGATACAGTTGAATCGTTCAAACTTTCAAACAATAGACCAGAATGGATGATAATGCAAGTTGTACCAGTTATACCACCAGATTTAAGACCAATGGTTCAATTAGACGGTGGAAGATTTGCAACATCAGACTTAAACGATTTATATAGAAGAGTTATAAACAGAAATAACAGATTAAAGAGATTACTAGAACTTGGAGCTCCAGAAATAATCGTTAGAAATGAAAAGAGAATGCTTCAAGAGTCAGTAGATGCTTTAATAGATAATGGAAGACGTGGAAGACCTGTTACAGGTGCTGGAAACAGACCACTTAAATCATTATCAGACATGTTAAAAGGTAAACAAGGTAGATTCAGACAAAACTTGCTAGGAAAACGTGTTGACTATTCAGGACGTTCAGTTATAGTTGTTGGACCAGAACTTAAAATTTACCAATGTGGTGTTCCAAAAGAAATGGCAGTAGAATTATTCAAACCATTTGTAATGAAAGAATTAGTTAGCCGTGGAATAGCACACAACATAAAAAATGCAAAGAGAATGGTAGAGAGATTACGTCCAGAAGTTTGGGATATATTAGAGGATGTTATTAAAGACCACCCAGTATTATTAAACCGTGCTCCTACATTACACAGACTTGGTATTCAAGCATTCGAGCCAGTACTTGTTGAAGGTAGAGCAATAAAACTTCACCCATTAGTTTGTACAGCGTTCAATGCTGACTTCGATGGTGACCAGATGGCTATTCACTTACCATTATCACCAGAAGCACAAGCAGAAGCAAGATACTTAATGCTTTCAGAAAACAACTTGTTAAAACCACAAGATGGTAAGCCAGTAACAACTCCTACACAGGATATGATTCTAGGAAGTTACTTCTTAACAATGGATGTTGATGGAGAAAAAGGCGAAGGAACATACTTCTCATCTCCAGAAGAAGCAATAATGTCACTTGCAAACAACGATGTAACAATGCACTCTAAGATTTTCGTAAGAAGAACTAAGATTGTAGACGGTGTAGAAAAACATGCAAAAGTTGCTACAACACCAGGTAAGATAATATTCAATAGAGGAATTCCTCAAGATTTAGGATTTATTGATAGAAGTAAGCCAGAAAACGAATTTGAATATGAAATAAATGGCGTAGTATCAAAGAAAAATCTAGGAAAGATTATAGGAAAATGTATTTCTGTACATGGTCTAAGTAGAACAGCAGAATTACTAGACTATATTAAATCTACAGGTTACAAATATTCTACATTAGGTGCTGTAACAGTATCTATAGATGATGTTAAGGTACCACCAGAGAAAAAGACAATAATCGCAAAAGCTCAAGAAGACGTTGATTACGTATTAAGACAATATAGTCAAGGTTTCTTAACAAACGATGAAAGATACAACCAAGTTATCAAGATTTGGGAGAAAGCTACTGATGACGTTAAAGACGCAATGAGAACTAACTTCAGCAAAGAAAACCCAATGTTCATGATGTCAGACTCTGGAGCCAGAGGTAACTTAGACCAGTTAAAACAAATTGCTGGTATGCGTGGACTTATGGCTAGTACAACTGGTAAAACAGTCGAAATACCAATCAAATCATCATTTAGAGAGGGACTTGACGCATTAGAGTACTTCATTTCTGCACACGGTGCTCGTAAGGGACTTTCAGATACAGCTTTAAGAACAGCAGACTCTGGATATTTAACAAGAAGATTGGTTGATGTATCACAAGACATAATCGTAAGAGAAGATGATTGTGGTTCAACAGATGGACTTGAAGTATATGACATAAAAGACGGAAACCAAATAATCGAAAAAATGCAAGAAAGATTATTAGGTAGATATCCATTAGATGATATCAAGAATCCAACTACTGGAGAAATAATAGTAGACAAAGATACTCTAATTACAGAAGAATTAGCAGATAAGATAGTAGATGCAGGAATTACACATGTTAAAGTACGTAGTGTATTCGGCTGTAGAACAGAACACGGAGTATGTGCTAAGTGTTATGGTATGGGATTAGCATCTAGAAAAGAAGTTGATATAGGAGACACAGTTGGTATAATCGCAGCTCAATCAATTGGTGAGCCTGGTACACAGCTTACAATGCGTACTATTCACTCTGGTGGTGTTGCCGGTGTTGCCGACATTACACAAGGTCTTCCTAGAGTTGAGGAGCTTTTCGAAGCTCGTAAACCAAAGGGTGTTGCTATAATTACAGAAATCGCTGGAAAAGTTTCTATAAGAGACGAAAAGAAGAGAAAAGAAGTAACAGTAACATCAAACGACGATAGCAGAACATACTTAATACCTTTTGGAGCTAAACTAAAAGTTAGAGAAGGAGATGTTCTAGAAGCCGGAGACCAAATAACAGAAGGTTCTAAAAACCCAGCAGAAGTACTTGCAATTAGCGGACCACAAGGTGTATTTGAATACATCATTGCCGAAGTTCAAAAGGTTTATAGAAACCAAGGTGTTGATATCAACGACAAACACATCGAACTTATTGCAAGACAAATGTTAAAGAAAGTTAGAGTTGAAGACAATGGAGATACAGACATGTTTGCAGGTTCTCTAGTAGACATGTATGAATTCGAAGACAAGAACAAGTTAGCCGAAGAGCAAGGATTAAGACCTGCAACAGGTAAACGTGTATTACTTGGAATAACAAAAGCTTCACTTGCAACAGATAGTTTCTTATCTGCAGCATCATTCCAAGAGACAACAAGAGTATTAACAGAAGCTGCAATAAAAGGCAAAACAGACGAATTAATAGGATTAAAAGAAAATGTTATCATTGGTAAGTTAATCCCAGCCGGAACTGGTATGAAGAGATACAAAAAAATAAGAATTAACACAGAGGAAGCAAAAGACATAGCAGATGATGATATGGTTGAAGATGATTTGCTCAATGCAGAAAGTGCAGAAGCAGATACAGAAAATGTAGAAGTAGAAAGCACTGAAACAGAACAATCAGAAAACATTGATAACACAAATTCAGACGATACATCAGAAAACTAAAAACCTAACATAAAGTATGTAAAATACAAAAATAAATCTCTTACAAATATATTTGTGAGGGATTTTTTATATAATAGGAAAGTCATGAAACTTTCTTAATATATAAAACTATATAGTGCAGAAAATTTATGAAATAAATTTCTGTGAACGAAAAGAATACTAAGAATTTTAATTTTATGAGTATTATAAAAAGCAGAGTTAAAACTTAAAATTTTCAGTTATGTTATTTCATATAAAGAAATTATGTTACCACATATAGTATTCGTTAAAAATATGCAATATTAGTTTGAAAAAAGTTGCAATATATACATAATATTCGTTTGAAAAACTTGCACCATCTAATTATGGCAGAAAAGGAGAAATTGATATTTTTCCAATTTATATGGCAATGTTTTTATAAAAAATGAAAATTATATTATTGCTACAAATAATCTGAATGTGAATTGCAACAAAAAGGTGTAATAAATATTATCTTATAAAAAATATTGTATTTATATTTTGTAAATGTTATAATTTGCATAACAATGTAAGTTTATAATTATTTTAAGGAGATTAGAAAAATGTGGATTTTATTAGTGGTGGAATTGATAGCTATAGTAATTTTTATGCCAAAATTGAGAAAAAAAGTTAATAAACAACAGGGCGAAGAAGAACAAAGAATACATAATAAAATAGATGAAGAAATGGAAAATATGACTTTTCAAGAGGGAAGTGAATATTTATTAAAAAATAAAAAAGAAAAATGGAATAATTTAAAAAAAGATGTACCTAAGATTATAGTAAAAGTAATATCAATAGCTTTTCCAATTGCTATAGTTATAATTTTGGTAATGGCAATTGATGGTTTTTCTCCATCTATAAATATGTTCCTTAATGTATGGGTAGAAGTATCAATTTTTGTTGCATTAATATCTTTCTTTTATCTGAAAAAGCCAGGATTCAATTTTTTTTATGCAGAGTTGAAATTAAAAAAGATATACGAAAAAGAAATCTGTCAACCAGTGTTAGACAAATGTAATTATCATAATGTTTTATTCGGAATAGCGAATATTAGAGATAGAGAAATTGGATTAACAAGAGGGGATGAATATTTAGATACCGACGATAGTATTACTTGCGATGAATTTACATATAGAAAAGTTGCATATTATCATGAAGTTGAGCATGAAAACGCGAAGGGACACACATATAGAGAAAGAGTAACTACGTTTGATGGAAATGAAATATTTTTACCATGTAACACAATGGTAGAAGATACAGTTAGAATTATACCATCGATTACAAAACATAGTGGAAAAGAGAACATATATATAAGTTGTGGAAGATTAGAAGGAGAAGAACACGTAGACATTGAAGATATTGAATTTAACCAAGAATTTGAAGTTTATGCTAAAAATCCACATGATGCATATATTTTCTTAAATTCTCAAAGAATTGAATATTTAAAACAACTTAGAAAAAAATATATAATTGCTGTTGTGGTAAAAAATGAAGGAATATACATAGCTACCAATACTACCAGTTGGCATTTTACAAGTGAGGATTTAAAAAGTGTGAATTTTACAAGTGAGGATTTTAAAAGTAGGTATTTTACAAGTGGGTATTTTAAATTACCAGATATAAAAAGTGAAAAAGATCCTATACAATATTTTGAAAATAATATGAATAATTTTGAGATTATGCTTGAAGAATTTAAGAAAATAATGTGATCATAGACTATAAAAATATGTTGCACCCTAAAAATGGGTGCTTTTTTTGAAATTTATACGAATGTAAAAAAAATGAAATAAAAATGAAATAAAAATGAAAAAAACTCTAAAAACATTGATTTTATCAGTATAAAACCAAAAAGTTGACAAATTGAAACTATAGTCGAAACTTGCGGAAATACAAGAAAAATGATATTCTTTTATTGAACATTACATTTAAATTGAAATTAAACAAAAGGGGGAAAATAATAATGAAAAAAACTTATCAATTAGTTGCTTTTGCAGTTATTGCCTTATGCTTATCTATGATACCATCTATTGTAAAAGCAGATACTCTAACATGGAATGACGAAAGCCAAGGAATAGAATGGGCATATGAACTTGATGAGAACGACAATGTAAAAAACTTAAATTGTACAAACAAAGAATCAGTTGACGGAAAGGTTACAATACCTGATACAATAGAAGGAAAAAAGGTAGTTTCTCTATTAGGTACACCATACCCTTGGAACAGTAATGATTCAATATTTAGAAACTGTTCAGGCCTAACGGATATTGTTATTCCAAGCACTATATCAGAAATTCCAGGTGGGGCATTTTATGAATGTGTTGGACTAAAAAATGTAAATATTCCTAACAATATTACTTCTATTGGTATTAATGCATTTAGTGGTTGTACAGGTATTGCTAATGTAAACTTTTCAAGTGAGTTAAAAAGTATAAAAGATAACGCATTTGAAGGCTGTTCTGGAATAAAAACATTAAATTTTCCAGAAAAACTTGTAAGTATAGGAGAAAATGCATTTAAAGGTTGTAGCGGATTAAAAAGTTTAGTTATTCCTAATAGCACTACAACAATTGGAAAAGAAGCTTTTAGCGAATGTACAGGGATAACAGATATAACACTATCAAATCAATTAACTCAAATTAATATAGGAACTTTTTATAAATGTTCTAGATTAAGAAGTTTAGTTATTCCAGATTCTGTAACAACAATTAGTAGTGGATCATTCAGTTGGGAAGAAGCATTTGGAAACTGCAGTAATTTAGAGAAGATATTAATACCAGATTCAGTTGCAAGTATTTCAGAATATTCATTTGATGGATGTTCTAATTTAACAATATACGGAAATGATGGTATGAAATCAAAAGAATTTGCAGAAGAGAATAACATAAAGTTTGATTATATTGCAAATTGGGATAAAAAAGACAATGGAGATGATGTAACATCACCAGCAGTTGAAAAAATAGAAATATCAAATGATAGTATAAAAAATTGTCAAAGAGATGATAATACAAAATCATATATTGCACCTGCAAACACAAAAATTGTAATCAACGTAAAATTTAGCGAGAATTTAGTTGGAAATACATTACCAAATTTGGTTATAAAATTTGGAGATGGAAAAGAAATTGAATTAACAAATGGTGTACTTGGTGGTTCTGTAATATCATATTCATACACTGTAAAAACAGAAGATAAAGGAACAATGTCAGCAGTAAATTTAAAAGGTGGAGATTTAAAAGATGCAACAGGAAACGAAGCAGTATTAAGTTGCCCAACAATACAAATTGAATATAGCAATTATTCTTTATTTGCAAATGGAAGCTTGAGTGAACAAGTACCAGATAATAATGACGACAAAAAACAAGATGACAATAAAAAAGACAACGAAAAAAATGATAGTACAAAAAACGAAGAACAAAACAAAGTAGATAACAAAAAGGATAACACAACAGCAACTGGAAATATTCCACAAACAGGTATGAATTGTACAGCAATAGCTGCAATAGTTATAATTGCTATATTATCAATTGTAACATATAAAAAATATATGAACTATAAAGATGTAAAATAAAAGGAGAAAAAAGAGATGTTCGCAAATTTATTAGAAAAAATAAAAAGCCCTGTAACAACAATGATTGAAAAGTCACAGGAAGAAGATTTAAAAAAATCTGGAATTAAACTAGCTATTGTATCTGTAGTAATGGCTTTAATCAGCACAATATCTTCAATAATATCAATATTCTCAAAATATTCAAAAAAGAGCTATTGGTATAGTTATTATTCAAGTTCTGAATTATGGGACAAAAGATGGGATGCTATAAAAAATGCAGGATTATTTACAGGTTTTCTTAAAACTGCTGTAATATCAGCAATAGTAATAGCAATAATAGCATTAGTACTATTTATTATAGCAAAAATAGTAAAGAGCCCAAAAGAATATTCAAACAATCTATCAATGGCAAATAATACAGCTATTATATATGTTGTAGGAAGCATTCTAAAATTAATAATATCATTAATATATGCACCACTTGGATTACTAATATGGTATGCAGTAACAATTTATGCTTCATTTACATTAATAAATGCGTATAGAGATACTTTAGAAGTTGAAAATACAAATATGTTGGTTTTAGCAACAACAGGGATTTTAAGCGCAATAATGGTAATTTTAGTAATATTATTAACAAGCATATTAAAAGTTTCTTTTAGTGATATATCAAGCCTATTATCATTACTAAATTATTAATATAGATCTTGCAAAAGATATATATAAGAGTATAAAAAACTTATATATATCTTTTTTTTAAAGAAGGAAAGAAAAATGTGGATTATATATACAGTGGCTTGCATAGCAGCAATATATTTTATGCCAAAATTAATGGATAATATATATACGAGAAATAGTGAAAAAAGTAACGATGTGCATAAAATAATAGAGAATAATATGAAAAATATGAATTATCAACAAGGAAAAACATATATACTAAAAAGCAAAAGAGCACAAAAAAATAGCTTAAAAAGTGACATACTTGCGTTTATAAGAAAATCACTTATAATTTCTTTATTGATAGCAATAGTTGTTATAATAATGATGGTAATTTGCAATATATCACTGTCAATAAAAAGTTTTTTAGATGTTTGGAGATGTTTTGATATTGCAGCAATATTATTGTTATTATTATATTCTAAAAAGCCACAATTTGATACTTCATATGCTAAACAAATATTGCAAAAAAAATATATAAAAGAAATATGTCAACCAGTATTAGAAAAGCATAATTATCACAATATTAATATTGGATCTTCGTGCATTCCTGGGACATTAATTGGACTTTTAAATGGGGATACTAACTTCACAGAAGATAACAGCGTTACATGTGATGAGTTTTCTTATACTAATATTAGATACTATCACGAAAGAACGTATGAAGACGAAGAAAGACACTTACAAACTGAAGAAATAACATCATTTTATGGAAGCAAAATATTTATACCATGTAAAACGATGATTGAAAATACTGTTAGAATTATACCATCAATAACAAAAAACAACGGGAAAGAAAACATATACATTAGTAAAGGAAAACTAGAAGGAGAAGAGCACGTTGATGTAGAGAATATTGAGTTTAATCAAGAATTTGAGGTATATTCTAAGGATATACATTATGCATTTTGGTTTTTAAATTCACAGAGAATTGAATATTTAAAACAATTGAGAAAAAAATACATTATAGCAATTGTTGTAAAAAAAGAAGGATTATATATAGCTACAAATAAAGTAGGTAAATTTTTCGAATTACCAGATATAGAATGTGAAAATGATCCCGTAGAATATTTTGAAAATAATATTAATAAGCTTGAAACTATGTTAAACGAATTTAGAAAAATAATACAATAATAAATCGTTTAATAAAAATATATGTTAAGACTAAATTATATAAAAGAAAGGAGAGTATATGCGAGGCATATACAAAATAGGGCTATGGAAATTTTAATAATATTAATTATAATAGGAATAATAATAGTTGTAAGTATGGTAAAAACTTGCAATAAGGTTAGAGGAATGAAGGTAAAAATAGACGAAGCACAATCAGATATGGAGAGTTATTTAATTAAAAGATACGATGTATTAACTGAGTCTGTAAAAGCAATTGGAGATTTTAAAGAATATGAACAAGGAATAATGGAAAACATAATAAAGCCTCATCTAAATATGACAAAGGATGAATTGAAGGAGACAATGGATTCACAAGATAAAGCAATAAATCAAATTATGGCATTAAATGTTCCAGAAATAACATCTTCTGAATTATATGTGAAATTCCAAGAGCAATTATCTGAAGAAAATTCACATGTGGCAGCAAGTAAACGTATGTATAATGCAAATGTAAGTACGTACAATCAATATATAGTAAAATTTCCTGTAAGTTTATTTGGATACAGTAAGATAGACTTCTTAAATGACGAAACTATAGGGCAAAAGAAAGATGTAAATATAAAGTGGTAGATTAATATGGCAATATATATTAAAAAACAAAATATGATGTTTTTAAAGTTTAGAAATATATTTAATTAATTTAAATTGTTATAAAATAAGTCTCTTATGAATATACTAAAATAATTAGTATATTTGTAGGAGATTTTTATGTTTGTAATTAATAAAAAAAGAATAATATTTTTAACACTTGCAATATTTTCGCCTATTGGTATGTTTGTGCTTCAAACAGCAAGTAACATAAATACAAACAAAACTGTTGCAACAATGGCTACTCCTGTAAGTAGTAAAACTATAATTGTAGATGCAGGCCATGGTGGCGAAGATGGCGGAGCCGTGAGCGATAATGGTGTTAGTGAAGCAGAAATTAATTTAAAAATTGGACTGAAATTACAGCAATTATTAGAACAAAGTGGCTCTAATGTTGTACTTACAAGGTCGGACGATAATGCGATTTATGATGTGGATAAGAAAACTTTAAGAGAAAAGAAAAATTCTGATATAAGAAACAGAGTTAAAATTGGAAACAATTCATCTGCAGATATATTTGTTAGCATTCATTTAAATAAAATACCAGAAAATCAATATTATGGTTGGCAAACATTCTTTAAAGATGGGAACGAAGACGGAAAGCGATTAGCAACTTGTATTCAAAATAATTTAAATGAAACAATGCAGAAAGAAAACAAAAGAACACCACTAAAAATTAATAATGTGTATATAATAAAACATGTAGAAATACCAACAGTTATTGTGGAATGTGGATTTTTATCGAATTCAGAGGAAGAAAAGCAACTACAACAGGAAGAATACCAAACAAAATTATCATGGGGAATTTATAATGGAATAATGGAATATTTCTAAATTTGTCGAAAAGAGTTGAAAAATTTTATTTGTTATGGTATTCTCATTTTAGAAAATAAAGGAAGGGGGATTGGGAATATGTATAATTCTACATATGGTGATATGGCAACATTTGCTTCAGCAGCTACTCTTGCATCTTTAATAAGTACATATAGCATGATTTTTGTAGCTTTTTATGTACTTATAATTGTTGCACAATGGAAAATATTTGTTAAAGCTGGTCAAGAAGGATGGAAGGCAATAATTCCAATATATAATGTAGTTGTGTTATATAAAATAATAGGACTTTCGCCATGGTTATTGTTATTATATTTATTATCAGCTATACCAGTTATTGGCTGGATTATAACACTTGCTTTATCAATAGTTTCTATGGTAAAATTAGGCAAGGCATTTAATCAATCAACAGCATTTATATTTGGACTTTTATTATTAAGCCCAATATTCCAAATGATATTAGGATTTGGAAAAGCTGAATATGTTGGAAATCAAACTTCTAACACACAGAACTAGGTGATAATTAAATAACAACCAAATAAGAACGTAATAAACGTATAAGTTATCCACTTTTTGGAGAAAATATGTGTAAAACATATTCCAAGGAGTGGATTTTTTTGAAGGAAAAAAAGAAATTAAATATTAAGGGAACCGTTTTAGATAGATACCAACTGGAGCAATATTTAGAAAAAATTGCTTCTGATCATATTTTAACCGAAAAATCGGGGAAGGATACGTATCCAATTCCAAGACTTAAAGAAAATTTTTTTGTTATTAAAGAAATTTATAAATTATTGAATGAACAAATAAAGCAGGGAATACCAATACATCCAGCAGGAGAGTGGATTCTAGATAATTTATATGTAATAGAAGAGATTGTAAAAAATATAAGTAAAGAGTTAACATTAAAGAAATATACAGATTTTCTTGGACTTGCAAATGGCAGGTTCAAGGGTTTTGCACGTGTTTATGTGCTTGCAACAGAAATGGTGGCTTATACTGATGGTAAGATAAATTCGGAAAATTTAGAATATATGTTACAAGCATATCAAACCAAGAAAACTCTAAGCATGAATGAAATTTGGAATATTGGATTGTTTATTCAGATTGCATTAATAGAAAATATAAGAGAGATTTGTGAAACAATTTACATGTCACAAATGCAAAAGAACAGAGTAGAAGAGATTATATGCAAGTATTTTGGAGAAGAAAAGAAAAAAGGCAGAACTGTAATATTACCTAAAATTATGCTTATAGAGAATGGGCAAGTAAAAAATGCGTTCATAGAGTATATGTCATATAGACTAAAAAAGATGGGAAGTAAGGCATATGCGTATCTTAATATTTTGGAAGACGAAGTTGCAAAAACAGGCAGTGATATCTACGAGGTTGTAAAAAAAGAGCATTTTGATATTGCGGTGAAGAAGGTATCTATTGGCAATTGTATATTGACTCTCAAGGCAATTTCGAGAATTAATTTCTTGGAAATATTCGAAAAGATAAATAGGGTAGAGGATATTCTAAAACAAGACCCAGCAAAGCAGTATGAGAAAATGGATAGTACTACTAAAAGCTATTACAGAAATGCAATACAAGAGATTTCTAAAAAGACTAAAATTTCAGAAATTTATATTGCCAAGAAGTGCTTAGAGCTAAGTTTGCAGGCTAGTGAGAAACCAGAAGCAAACGAAAAGAGCATGCATATTGGATTTTATTTAATTTCTGATGGAAAAGAAACTTTATTAAATAGTCTGCTAGAAAAGAAAATTACACTAAAATCAAATGAAGAAAAGCCGAAAATCTATATAGAAACAGTATGGGGAATTTCTATACTGCTTACACTAATATTGTGTATTAATTTTTACTATATGTTGAATATTGAAACTTGGACGAGAGTACTGCTTTCAATCATTACAGCGATTGTTGCAATATTGCCAATAGAAAATATAGTTTCTAAGATTATTCAATATGTGTTAAGTAAGGTGGTAAAACCAAAGCTTATTCCGAAAATTGATTTTCAAAACGGAATTCCAGAGGACTGTAGCACAATGGTTGTAATTCCTACGATAGTAAAGAGCAAAGAAAAAGTTAAAGAATTAATGAGAAAACTAGAGGTTTATTATATTGCAAACAAGAGCAAAAATTTGTACTTTACTTTGCTGGGAGACTGTAGTTCTGGAAACAAGGAAATAGAAGAGTTTGATGAAGAAGTTATAAGAGAAGGAATAGAACAATCAAAAAGGCTAAACGAAAAATATGGTAACATTTTCAATTTTGTATATAGAAAAAGAATTTGGAATTCTAATGAAGAGTGTTACATGGGATGGGAACGAAAGAGAGGCTTATTAAACCAATTAAATGAATATTTGCTCGGGAATATTGCAAATCCTTTTAGGGCTAATACAATAGATATCTCACAAATGAACAAAGTAAAATATATTATAACATTGGACTCAGATACTGATTTAACATTGAAATCTGGATTAGATCTTGTTGGAGCAATGGCTCATATTTTAAATAAACCAGAAGTAAACGAGAGAGGAGATCTAGTAATTTCAGGGCATGCACTAATGCAACCACGCGTTGGAGTTGGACTAGTAGAGAGCAGAAAGAGCATATTTACTCAAGTATATGCTGGAGAAGGTGGCACAGATTCATATACAAATGTAATTTCAAACTTGTATCAAGACAATTTTGATGAAGGAATTTTTACTGGAAAAGGAATTTACGATTTATCTATATTTTCGAAAGTGCTTGCAAACGAGATTAAAGAAAACACGGTTTTGAGCCACGACTTATTAGAAGGAAGCTATTTAAGATGTGCACTAACATCAGACATAATGCTCATGGATGGCTATCCATCAAGCTATATAAGTTTTAGAACGAGGCTATATAGATGGATTAGAGGTGACTATCAAATATTACCATGGCTTGGAAAAACCATAGAAAATAAAAAAGGCGAGATAAAACAAAATCCATTAAAATTGCTTAGTAAATATAAAATATTTAGCAATATAGTAAGAAGCAAACAAGAAAGTAGTGTACTAGCAATGCTAGTATTTTCGGTGGTTATAGCAACTGTATTAAAAATAAACATGTGTGGAATAATTGTGCTTGCGCTAATATCTTCTTTAATTCCAACTATACTGGATATTATAAATGGCATCATTAGTAAAAAAGATGGAAATGTTAAGACTAAAAGGTTTGTAAAAACAATAGATGGCTTAAAGGCTAGTGTTTTGAGAGGAATTATAGATATTGGATTAATTCCAGACAAGGCATGGATAACCACAAAGGCAGAAACCAAAACAATATACAGAATGACTAAAAGCAAGAAACATCTTTTAGAGTGGATTACATCAGAAGAAGCTGAACGAACGGCTAAAACAGATGTATTTTCATATTACAAGAATATGAGTGCAAACACTCTGTTTGGAATATTAGGAATTGCTGTTGCAATATTAGTACAAAGCTTAAATGTTGGCATTGCAAATTTTGCGCTAATAATAGGTTTGTATTGGCTTTTAACTCCAGCTTTAATGTGTAAAATTAGCAAGGCAAATAAAGAAGTAAAAGCTGTAGAAAAGATAGATGAAAGCGAAAAAAAATACTTGCAAGAAGTTGCATATAGAACATGGCTATATTTTAAGGAAAACTTAACACAAAAATCGAACTTCTTGCCACCAGACAATTATCAAGAAGATAGAAAACCAAAAGTGGTAATGAGAACATCTTCAACCAATATCGGGCTTGCACTGCTTGCTGTAATGGCTTCATCTGACTTAAAGTTTGAAAATTTAGAGGACACACTAAATTTATTATATAAAATGCTAGAAACAATTAGCGGACTCACAAAATGGAATGGACATTTGTACAACTGGTACAATATAGAAACATTAGAGCCACTAATTCCAAAGTATGTTTCGTCTGTTGATAGTGGAAATTTTGTAGGATATTTGTTTGTTTTAAAGCAGTTTTTAATAGAAAAAAGAGAGAATAAGAATGATGAAATATATCAGAATTTAAGTAGTGAAGAAAAAAAACAAAATGTACAAATAACGCCTGATGTGCTAAATAAGATAGATTTCATGATTAATGTTACAGACTTGCTCATAAGTAACACAGATTTTTCAAAGTTGTATGATAGTGAGAATAGGCTATTTTCTATAGGTTTCAATGTAGAGGAAAATAAACTAACAGACTCATATTACGACTTACTTGCATCTGAGGCAAGACAGACAAGTTTAGTTGCTATTGCTAAAAAAGATATTACTGAGAAGCATTGGTATAATTTAAGCAGAACTCTTACGACTCTAAATAATTACAAAGGGCTTATCTCATGGTCTGGAACTTCGTTTGAGTATTTGATGCCTACAATAAACATCGAGCAATACCCGGGCAGTATTTTGGATGAATCTTGTAAATTTATGATAATGAGTCAGCTGGAATACGCAAGAAAATTGGGAATTCCATGGGGAATTTCTGAGGCTGCCTTTAATCTAAAAGACTTAAATAATAATTATCAATACAAGGCGTTTGGAATACCTTGGCTAGGGCTAAAGAGGGGACTTTCAGACGAGATTGTAACATCTTCATATGGTTCAATTCTGGCTATTGATGAAGAACCTAAATTAGTAATAGAAAATCTAAAAAATCTAAGTGAAAAGGGAATGTACAATAAGTATGGCTTTTATGAGTCGATAGATTTTACACCCGGCAGGACAAAAAACGGCTATACGCCTGTAAAAACGTATATGGCACATCATCAAGGATTAATTTTGCTTTCAATAGACAATTTATTAAACAATGGTGTAATAAAAAAGAGATTTAAGCAAAATCCGGAAATTGAGGCTGTTGATATTTTACTACAGGAAAAAATGCCAGAAAATATGATAACTACAAAAGAAGAAAAAGAGAAAATTGAGAAGATAAAATATGTAGATTACGAAGATTACACTCAAAGAAAATACAGCAAAATAAACGAAAATTTGAATGTTTCTAATGTTATTGCAAACGACAACTACACAATTGTGCTTGATCAATATGGCAATGGTTATAGTAAATATGGAGATTTGCAGGTTAATAGATATAAGGAAACTGACGAGGCAGAGCAGGGAATAAAATTTTATATTAAGAATATACGTAATAAAAACATTTGGACGAATACGTATTCAAAAAATCTGCGAATACCTGATAAATACGATATAATTTTCTCACCTGAGGCTAACAAAATAGTAAGAAATGATGAAAATATTCGAACTGTTACAAAAATAATAGTAGATACAGATGACCCAGTTGAAATAAGAAGGCTGGAACTGAAAAATAATGGTGTGTCTGAAGAAGTATTGGAAATAACGGCACTTTTAGAACCTGTACTATCGAGTGCTATGCAAGATTTTGCACACAAGGCCTTCAATAATTTATTTGTTTCGTTTGAGTATATAGATTCAATAAACACAATAGTCGTGAAGAGAAAAGCACACATTAACGGTGAAAAAGATGCATATATGGCAGTAAATCTATTTAGCCAGTCGAATGAATTGGGGGACGTAGAATTCGAGATTGACAAAGAAAAACTGTGGGGCAGATGTAATTACAAAATTCCACGTGAAGTAGAAAATTCGATTCCATTTAGTAAGAAAATAGGATATACCACAGACCCAATAATTGCATTAAAGAAAACTGTTGATATAAAACCAGAAGAAACGGCTGTGTTCGACCTAATAATTTCGGTTGGATATGATAAAGAGCAAGTAATAAAGAACATGGCAAAATTCATGAACAACGAAAATACAAGGCGTACTTTTGAACTGTTAAAGGCCAAGAGCGAGGCGGAAAATAGATATTTAGGAATAAAAGGCAAAGATATAGAAGTATATCAGAAAATGCTTTCATATTTGCTGTTTACACCAAAAGTTTCTATAAAAGCCTCGTATGATAGACAATGTCCAGTATCTGAACTGTGGAAATATGGAATATCTGGAGACTTGCCAATATTAATGGTAAAAATAAAAGACATAAACGATATCGATATAATTCAAGAGGTTTTAAGTGCTTATGAATTCTTTAGGGTAAAGAATATCAAAGTGGATTTAGTAATATTAAATGAAGAAAAAGAGTCGTACGAAAACTATGTAAAAGACGCTATACAAAGGGCTATTTTTAATAGAAATTTAGCATATTTGCTTAATATTCCAGCAGGAATTTTCTGCTTGGAAAATATAGAGAAGAAAGATAAAAAACTGTTGGAAGAACGTGCAAATTTAGTAATAAATGCTTATTACAGTTCTCTAGCTCTTCAAATGGAAGATATAGAAAGCAAGATGCTAGACAATGTTAAAGAAACCGTTTTTGATGCAAAACAAAACAATTTTATAGAAGTAAATGAAGAGAAAGAAAATTTTATGGACGAAGCTTCTTTAAAATACTTTAACGAGTATGGCGGATTTTCTAAAGATGGCAAGGAATATTTAATTTGCATTAATAAAACCCGTAAGCTACCGACAGTATGGAGCCATGTTTTAGCTAATAAAACCTTTGGAACATTAACAACAGAGAATATGGGAGGATATACTTGGTACAAGAACAGTAGATTAAACAGAATTACAGCATGGTCAAATGACCAAGTGCTAGACACTCCATCAGAAATAATATATGCAAAAGACATGGATACAGGCAGAAAGTGGTCGCTGGGATTTAATCCTATGCCAGATAATAACGATTATTTTGTAGTTTATGGATTTGGTTATGCAAAATATATTCACAGTTCTTCGAGAATAAGGCAGACTGTTGATATGTTCGTACCAGAAAACGACAATATTAAAGTAAATTTAATAACCTTAGAAAACAAAAATCCTCAACGTAAAAACTTAAAATTAATTTATTATATAAAGCCCGTTTTAGGTGAGGATGAGATAAAAAGCAATGGATTTCTACAGTTAGAAATGAATAATGCGTCAAACATTATGCTAGTAAAAAATCTATCAGATGAAAAAAATAACAATCAAGTCTTTATCGGGTGCAGTGAAAAAATAAGCTCATACACCGGAAGTAAAACATCGTTCTTAAAAAATTCGACACTAGAAAATCCAGTTGGACTAGATGAACTTGCTCTAAACAGAGAAAATTCATTTGGAGAGGATGGAATAGTTGCAATTCAAATAAATGTAACAATAGAAGCATATTCAACAAAGGAAATAGTATTCACTTTGGGAGATGCATCAAACAAAGAAGAATATCAAGACTTGGCATATAAGTATTCAAATGTAAATAACTGCAAAAATGAATATATAAATATAAGAAGACATTGGGAGCAGCTAGTAAACAAATTGCAAATAAACACGCCAATGGAATCTACAAATATATTGCTAAATGGTTGGCTAATATACCAGACAATAAGCTCTAGAATGTATGGAAAGACTGGGTTCTATCAATCTGGTGGTGCATATGGCTTCAGAGACCAACTTCAAGATTGTATGCTGATAAAATATGTAGAACCAAACATTGCAAGAGAACAAATATTAAGAAATTGCAGACATCAATTTATTGAAGGAGATGTTGAGCACTGGTGGCACGAAGAAACTAATAAAGGTATACGAACTAGAATCTCTGATGACTTGTTGTGGCTTCCATACGTAGTCGCAGACTACATTTCCTTTACCGGAGATTATGAAATTTTAGAAGAAAACCAGTCGTACAAAGACGGACTACAATTATCCGAAAACGAAAATGAAAGGTATGATTTATACAAAGACGCAGACTTTAAAGAAAGTGTATACAAACACTGCATAAGAGCAATAGAAAAGGCAATTGGAATAGAAGATAATGAAGTTGAAAAAATAAAAAATTCAGAAAATAGCGAAACACCTAAAATAACAATAGGAAACTTTGGAAAACATGGTCTGCCAAAAATCGGAACAGGAGACTGGAACGATGGAATGAGCAATGTCGGAGCAAAAGGAAAAGGAGAGAGTGTATGGCTTGGTTTCTTCATGTATGCTGTGTTAAAAGAATTTATTCCTATTTGTGAAAGAATGGGAAACTTCGAGAAGAAAGAAAAATATCAGTTTATAATGGAAGAGCTAAAAAGAGCATTAAATAACAATGCATGGGATGGTAGATGGTATAAAAGAGCCTTTACAGATGATGGAGATACACTCGGAAGTTTGCAAAACGAAGAATGCAAAATAGATAGCATATCACAAAGTTGGGCAACAATTTCTGGAGCAGGTAACAATGACAAAAAATATATAGCAATGGAAAGCTTAGAAAACCATTTAGTAGACAAGGAAATAGGAATAATAAAATTGTTAGACCCACCATTTGAAAAAAGCAAGTTAGAACCTGGATATATCAAGGCATATTTGCCGGGAACAAGAGAAAATGGAGGACAATACACACATGCTGCAACCTGGACAATAATTGCTCAAACCATGCTAAACTTAAATGACAAAGCATATGAAAACTTTAGAATGATAAACCCAATAGAGCATGCCCGTACGAAAGACGAAAGTAGTAAATACAAAGTAGAACCATATGTAATAGCAGCAGATGTATATGGACAAGGAAACCTAGCTGGACGAGGAGGCTGGACATGGTATACTGGCTCAAGCAGTTGGATGTATATAGCAGGAATAAAATATATTTTAGGGTTAAATATAGAAAATGGATATTTAAAAATAGAACCACACATACCACAAAATTGGGACAATTATGAAATAAAATATAAATACAAAAACAGTGTATTAAATATAAAAATAACACGTGTAGGTCTAGACAAAAACAGCAAAAAAATGGTAGAAAATAATACAAGCATAAGCGATACAACCATCGTAAAACAAATGATATGCAATGGAGAAGAAATACAAGAAAAACAGATTAAAATAGGAGAGAATGGAGTATATAACATAGAGGTAATAATATAAAATTTCGCCTAAGAGGGACGTTCCTTTTTGGGCGAAAATACATAAAATAAATATTTAAAAATGAAGTTAATAAAAAAACGTGAGAGAATCTCGTTAAGTATTTAACTTAAAACACTTTTTATGCATTTAATTATATCAATAGAATATAGAAAGTCAAGGAATACATTAAAATTTATTTGAAATATTAAATATAAATATAAATCAATTATTTTGATTACAAATTATTCTATATTAGAAAATATACCTAACTTAGAAAAATTGGGGAATAATGTATCTTTTTAAAATAATATAATCAATAATGGGGATTATCTAACCCATTATTTTTTATATTATTAGTAATTTTTACATGTGAAACTTAACTGTAACAATCTAGTAATAATATTGAAAAAAAGCTTTGACATATATGATTAGTAGAGTTATAATAGGGGCAAAGAAATTGAACGGAAAGGATAAAGGTATATGGGAAATAAGGTATTAACAGTAAATATTAGGGAAACTAATGAACAAGCCAGAAGAAGAGTTTACAAAAGTAAACAATTAGATAAGAAAATAGATTTAATTAAAAAAATAGGAATAGGACTAGTTTCGGCCAGTATAGCTGCTGGAGCAGTAGGGCATACTATAATATCAGGTATGGTGGCAGATGCAAAAAATGCAAAAGATGCAAAAGAAGCTATTATCTTGGCTGCAGAATCAGATGAATACTTAAAGAGCTTAAGAGAAAATCCAATAATGAATCAAGTTGTGGAACAAGCTGATATTGAAGAATTAGAAAAATTAAATGATGCAATAACAACATATAAATCTTTAAATGGAAAGCAAGATATGTCGTTTAATGAAAATGGGGAATATTTAAACGCATGTAATATTATTGCAGATTCAAGACAATTAGTTATAGATAATTACCATGATGTAATAAGAAAGAAAATTGCGGAGGCATATGGAATAAATGATCCAGTTGAAATACGTCAAATAAGTGCATATTATGAAGAAGATTTCTCTGGAAATGTGCTAGGAAGAATGGTTGAAATTCATTTGCCAGGTGGTCAAGTTGATAAATATAATATGGGAATGTTAACAGATGGAAAAGTTGATAGCAAGTTAGTAGAACAAATAAAGAATGCAGATGAGCTTGTGGGTAAAGGAGTTCCAAAAGACGGTAATCAAAAGGAAACTCAAAGAGCACTGGATGGCATAATAGATAACTATGAGGAATCGATGATGTTTTACTCGAATTACAAAGTCCAAAGGACGGAGAATGGAAAACTTAAAGTAGATGAAGTAAAACAAAGCAAAGAAGCACAAGAGCAGGAGTCGACGGAAAGAGACGACAGATAAAACGAAAATAATAAAAAGGAGTGTACTTCTATGAAAGAAGAATTAGATCCAAACAAAAAAACAATACTAGTTGTTGACGATGAAAAGCCAATAATAGACATTTTGGTATATAATTTAAAAAAAGAGGGGTATAACACATTAGAAGCAACTGATGGTGAAATGGGAATAAATGTTGCGCTTGAAGAAAGACCAAATCTAATATTGTTAGATGTAATGCTTCCAAAAGTAGATGGATTGACTGTTTGCAATAGAATAAAGCAGACATATAATGTTCCAATATTGATGATTTCTGCAAAGGATGAAGAAGTGGACAAAATTGTTGGACTAGAATTAGGTGCTGATGATTATATAACAAAGCCTTTTAGTGTGAGAGAGCTGATGGCAAGAGTTAAGGCGAACCTAAGAAAAAATGATGATGAAAAAGGTGGAAAAGAAAAGAAAGAAGATACTAAAATAGTAGTAGGAGACCTAGAACTTGACCTAGAAAAGGTTGAAGTTAAAGTAAAAGGAGAAGTTAAACCACTTACACCAAAGGAGTTCGAACTAGTTAAATTTTTAGCAATGCAACCAGGAGTTCCGGTTACAAGAGAAGTTCTACTTGAAAAGGTATGGAACTATGAGTATTATGGGGATATAAGAACTGTAGATGTTACTGTTTGCAGAATTAGAGAAAAACTAGGAGACAGCACAAAAAATTCAAAAATTATTATCAATAAAAGAGGAATTGGATATTATTTAGCCTCTAAATAAAAGGAATTAATGATGAAGAAATTACAAAATAAAATATTATTGATATTCTTTATAATAGGAACAATTATAATAATTGGAATGGGCGTTTTTTTTGCTGGAATAATAGGCGAAAGTCAAGAGTTTATAGGAGGCTCGGAATATGTAACTTCTCACGATTTAATAAATATTGCGAATACTCAAATGAACCAAGCAAAAATACTAATATTAGGAACAATATTAGTATTTTCTTGCATTGTAATTGTTGTAGGAATATTTATTTCAGAGGCTATTGTAAAACCTCTAAATAAAATGATAATAAACGCGCAGAAACTTGCAAATGGTGAGAGCGTGGAACTTATAGAGCTAAATCCAAAAAGAAAAAGAAAAAAGAAGACAGAATTGGATTCTATTATAAATATAATTAGTATTATGAATGTGGAAATGAATCAAAAATTGAATGAAGTAAACAGGCAGAAGAGAGAAATTGAGGCTATTTTGTTACACATGAATGATGGTATTGTTGCATTCGACGAAAAAGGCAATATTATGCATATAAATCCTGCTGCCAAAGCACTTTTGAAGATTGATAAGGAATCAAATTTTGAAGAAATTTTTAGCAGGTTTAATGCAAACATTAAAATGGATGCAATTTTGTATTTAGATAATACTGCTGAAGAAAAAATTGCAATTGAAGATAAAACTATAAATGTATTCCTTGCGTCATATAAGGATGAAAACGATTTATCATCTGGAATAATTGCGGTTGTTCAAGATATTACAGAGCATGTCAAGTTAGATGATATGAGAAAAGAATTTGTAGCAGATGTGTCTCATGAATTAAAAACACCTATAACCTCAATTATTGGTTATGCAGACACATTACAGGATGGAGATTATGACAAAGAAACTCAACAAAGATTCCTATCTGTAATTTCGTCTGAAGGTAGAAGAATGGCGGATTTAGTAAGCGATTTACTAACACTTTCAAGATATGATACAAATAGAATGACAAGGGAGCTTACAATCTTTGATTTGGGTGAAGTTGCAAAGAAATGTCAAGAGAAACTTGCAATAGAAATAGAAAAGAAAAAACAAAATGTTGAATGTTATGTTACAGCAGATGTTCCACCAATAGAAGCAGACAAGAATGGAATAGAAAGAGTAATATTAAATGTGTTATCTAACGCCGTAAAATATACTCAAGAGGAAGGAAATATTAAAATTTATGTTGGCTTTGTTTATAACGATGCCTACATAAAAGTAATAGACAACGGAATTGGAATCCCAAAAGATGATTTATCAAGAGTATTCGAGAGATTCTATAGGGTAGATAAGGCTCGCTCAAGAGAAATGGGTGGAACTGGATTAGGTCTATCAATAGCAAAAGAGATAATAGAGCAAAATAATGGAAGCATAGACATTAAGAGTGAATTGGGAAAAGGAACAGAAGTTGTTATTAGAATTCCGGCTGTAAAGAAGGCATAAAAATTTGATTAAATTGTTACTAATGAGAAGAGTAAAAGGACAGAAAGGACTAAAATATGAGTGATAAATTAAAAAATATATTAGAATGGATAGAATGTATAGTAATAGCAGTTGTACTTGCTTTATTAATAAGATATTATGTTGGTACACCAACAGTAGTTCAGATGAATTCGATGTACCCAACATTAAAACAAGGAGAAAGACTTGTTTTAAACAGAATACCAAGAACAAGAAAGCAACTTCCTGAAAGAGGCGATATAATTACTTTTGAGCAACCAAGTGTTACATATATTGGAGAAGATAAAGTGGATTTAAATAATCCAGTTGCAATATATGATAAAGAGCCAACAAATGTATTTTCTAAGTTTGCTTACTATGTGCTAGAATGGGGTAAGACGAGCTATATAAAAAGAGTAATAGGCTTACCAGGAGAACATGTACAAATAATGGATGGAAAAGTATATATTAATGGCGAAGAATTAGATGAATCTGCATACTTAAATTCAAATGTAAAAACTGAAGCTTATGGTGGAATGTTTACAGATATAGTAGTTCCAGAAGGTTGCGTGTTTGCAATGGGAGACAACAGAAGTGTTTCAGCAGATTGTAGAAGATTTGGATGTATTCCATTAGAAAAAATAGAAGGAAAAGTTACTATAAGATTTTGGCCATTAAATAAATTTGGAACTATAAAAAAAGCTGAATAGGAGAGAGAAACTTGAGTTTTGAGAATATTATTGGAAATAAAAGGATAAAATCAGAATTTATAGATACTATAAAAAATAATACAATATCACACAGTTATTTATTTGTTGGACAAGAAGGAATCGGGAAAAAGTTATTTGCAAAAGAACTTGCAAAAATGGCTTTGTGTTTAAATAAGCAAACTGAAAATGATAATTGTAGTTCATGTGTAAAGTTTGATTCGGGAAACAATCCAGACTTTGTATTGATAGAACCAGATGGAAACTCTATCAAAATAGCACAAATAAGGGAGATGCAAGAAAATGTTTATACAAAACCAATTGTATCAAGTAAAAAAGTATTTGTAATAAATGATAGTGACAAAATGACAGAAGAGGCTCAAAATAGCTTGCTAAAAACGCTAGAAGAACCACCTGAATACATAATAATAATCTTAATAACGGCAAACGAGAATAAATTGCTAAACACAATAAAATCTAGATGCTTAAAAATAAGTTTTAACAATCTTGAAACGAGTGATTTAATCTCATACATAAATAGTGTACAAGGAATGCAAGTGCCAAGTGAAAATTTGCTAAAGATGTGTAACGGAAGCATTGGAAAGCTAATGAAGGTAAATGAAAATTTAGAAGAATACAATGCAGTAGAAAGTACAACTAACAATTTTCTAAATGGGAAAATACCAAATGTAGTAAAAATGTTAAGTCAATTCGAAATACTGTATAAATCAAAAGAGATTATCAACGATTTATTAGACTATATGATAGTGATAATTTATGAGTATATCAACAAAAACAAAGATTATAGAGCAAGATTTTTAAATTTAATAGCAATAATAGAAGATACAAAAAATAGAATAGTTTTAAATAATAATTACGATATGTGTATTGATAATTTATTATTCAAAATGTGGAAGGAGACGGTTGAAAAATAATTTAATTATTTTCAACTAAATTTAAGAAAGGAGACTATAAATGAAAACAATAGTAGGAGTTAGATTTAGAAAACCTGGTAAAGTTTATTTCTTTGACCCAGGATACATACAATTAAACTTAAAAGATAAAGTTGTGGTTGAGACTACAATGGGAGAAGATGTAGGAGAAGTTGTAATAAATAAAAGACAGATTCCAGATGATAAGGTTTCAACAGAACTAAAAAGAATAATAAGACTTGCAAACAATAGAGATTTAAAAAAGGTTGAAGACAACAAAATAAAAGAGCAAAAAGCAATGAAAGTATGCAAGGAAAAAATAAAAAAACATAATTTAGATATGAATCTAGTTGATGTAGAATATAAATTCGATAATAGCAAGATAATATTCTATTTTACAGCAGATGGACGTGTAGATTTTAGAGAGCTTGTAAAAGACTTAGCAGCTATCTACAAAACAAGAATAGAATTAAGACAAATAGGAGTAAGAGATGAAGTTAGAAAAATAGGTGGAAACGGTGTATGTGGAAGAGAATTATGCTGTTGCTCATTCTTAAATAACTTCGACATGGTATCAATAAAAATGGCAAAAGAGCAAAGTGCTTCTCTAAATCCATCAAAAATATCTGGAAATTGTGGAAGATTAATGTGTTGCTTGAAATATGAGCAAGAAGTATATGAAGACAAAATAAAGAAATTACCAAAAGTAGGCTCGATAGTAAAAACAGAAGATGGAGAAGGAACTGTTATTACACAAGAGGTATTGAAAGAAGCAATAAAAGTACAATTTAGGAAAGACGACATTACAACATACAAAACATATCCAGCAAAAGACGTAAAAGTAATAAAAAGTGCAAGTGGAAATGAAAAAGATAGTATTGACAATACAGTGGATAGCGAAGAGATGGCAAACTTAAAAGAATTACAAAAATTAGAAGAACTAGAGAAAAGAGACAAAATAATAGAAAAAGAAGAAAATAAAAAGAGAAACAATTAAAAAATGAAAAAACTCCAATATCTTTTGCAATTTTATAGATATTGGAGATTTTTGTATATATAATATAGTATATAAATCTTATTCCTCTTCTGGAGCATCAACTGGACATACACTAGCGCATGTTCCACAGCTTATGCACATAGAAGGATCAATTTCATATTTGCTTCCTTTATCAGAAATGCAAGAAACAGGGCAGTTAGCTGCACAAGCTCCGCAAGCAATGCATTTATCTGTAATTTTATATGCCATGAATTTCACCACCTTTTGAAAATGTATAATATATGTAAGAACAATTTCTATTTTTTAAATGAGACCGGAAGCTCGTCTTTGAGGAGTCCGAAGGAGCTCCGACCAAGAGCGACGTGTCGAAGATTAAAAATAAATTGTTCTTAATTAAGTATGTGCAAAATAAGAGTAACTATTCAGCAACTTTATTTGTCATCTCTTCTAAGTTTAACAACTCTTGCCACCTTTTGTCAACCTCTTTTTGAAATTCTTCTATCATCCATTCGTTTCCAGGTTTGAACATGTGCTTGAAACGTTTTTGTGGACGTAAGAATTCTTCTATTGGTAATTTTTTGGCTGGCTTGTATGTTATTTTATATACTCCGTTTACAACTTCATATAATGGCCAGTAGCAGGTGTCTATTGCAAGTTTGTTTATTTTCATTAAATCTTCTGTTGCATAACCCCATCCACGTGGACATGGAGCTAAAACATTTAAAAATGTTGCACCTTCTGTGTATATTGCTTTTTCAGCTTTTTCATATAAATCTTTGAAGTTTGCAAATGCTGCTGTTTGAGCAACATATGGCAAATGGTGTGCTACCATTATTTGTGTTAAATCTTTTCTAGATTGCATCTTTCCAGGAATAACAGTTCCAGCTGGAGATGTTGTTGTGTCTGCAAATTTTGGTGTTGCAGATGAACGTTGAATTCCAGTGTTCATGTATGCGCCGTTATCGTAGCAAACATATGTCATGTCGTGTCCTCTTTCCATTGCACCAGAAAGAGATTGAATTCCTATATCATAAGTTCCACCGTCTCCACCGAATGTTATGAACTTTGTTTTTTCTCCGTCTTTTTCTACTAATTTTCCTTGCTTTACTAAAGATTTATATGCAGCTTCTACACCAGAACATGTAGCAGATGCACACTCGAAAGCTGTATGTATGTAAGAATCTGTCCATGCAGTATATGGATAAATACATGTAGAAACTTCCATACATCCAGTTGCATTAGAAACAACTGCGTGGTCACCTTCGTGTAATGCTCTCATAATCATTCTTGCAACAGGAGGAGCACCACATCCGGCACACATTCTGTGTCCAGCAGTAAATCTTGATGGTTTAGTTGCCATTATTTCTTTTAAATTATATGCCATTGTTTATTTTCCTCCTTTACGTAATCCTAAATATCTATAAGGGTTTCCTAAATTTCCAGTCTTAATAATTTCTTGTAAATCCTCGAATACACTTACAATGTCTTTTGTAGTAGTATCTCTACCACCAATTCCATACATGTAGTCTACCATTGGAACATTTGCAACTTGATTTGCATACATTGCAGATGTTACGTCTGTAAATAGGGGAGCACCAGCAGCGTTTACACTGTCGTCTTTATCTAAAACTGCAACAGCCTTTAAGTGTGACAATGCTTTTGCAATTTCTTCTGCTGGGAAAGGTCTGTAAACACGTACCTTTAATAGACCAGCCTTAATTCCTTTTGCTCTTAAATCATCTACAACAGCCTTTGTTGTTCCTGCTGTAGAGTTCATACAAACTATTGCAATTTCTGCATCGTCTAATTTATATTCTTCAAAGAAGCTATACTTTCTTCCAGTCATTTTTTCGAATCTATCAGCAACTTCTAGAATAACCTTTTTTGCGTTTCTCATAGCTTCTGCTTGTTGATATTTATGCTCAAACAAGAATGCTTGTAAATCCATTGGACCCATTGCGACAGGCTCATCATGGTTTAATAAATAATGTTCTGGCTTATATGTACCAACAAATTCTTTAACTTTGTCATCTTCAATAAGTTCGATGTTTTCTATTGAATGAGATGTAATAAATCCATCTTGGCAAACCATTAAAGGAAGTAAAACATCTTTATTTTCGGCAATTTGATGAGCCATTATTAAATTATCATATGCCTCTTGGTTATTCTCAGAGAAAAGCATAATCCAACCAGCATCACGTACACCCATTGCATCAGAATGGTCATTGTGTATGTTTAAAGGACCAGAAACGGCTCTGTTTACCAAAGACATAACTATTGGAAGTCTTGAACCAGAAGCTATATAAAGCATTTCCCACATAAAAGACAATCCATTTGCAGATGTTGCCGTCATAGCTCTTGCACCAGCGGCTTCCGCACCTATACAAGCACTCATAGCACTGTGCTCACTCTCAACTGCTACAAACTCTGTATCAACTTGTCCGTTACTAACAAATGTTGAAAAGTATTGTGGAATTTCCGTTGATGGGGTAATAGGGAAGGCTGCAACAACATCAGGGTTAATTTGTCTCATAGCTACTGCTGAAGCTTCATTTCCACTTAAACGTTCTCTTATACTCATACTATTTTCCAACTCCTTCCTTCATTTCTATTGCACCGAAAGGGCAAACTTTGCTACAAACTCCACATCCCTTGCAATAATTGTAATCGAAATCTTCTCTTTTACATTCTTTATTAACAGGAATAGAGTCATCTGGACAAACAGGGAAGCACAATCCACATTGTGTGCACTTTTCTGGAATCCATACTGGGTACATACTTCTCCAGTCACCTGTCTTAAATTCTCTAGCATTTCCAGCCTGATAAATAATTCCGCCTGGTGTTAATTCATCTACTGGTGTGTTTTTATCTATATGCATTTCAGACATAATTTTACCTCCTTAATTAATCTTCTTAACTTCATTCAAAGCCATTTCTAAGGCTTTCATATTTCCTTCTATAACTTCAGGTTTCTTTGCAAATTTATGCTTGAATGAACCTTTCATATCATTTAGAAAATCATTTTCATCCATAATATTTGCAACTTTAACAATAGCAGCAAGCATTGGAGTATTTGGAAAATATCTTCCTAAAGCCTCTTCAGAAACTTTCCTTGCGTCTATGCAATAAATTCCACCTTTATATCCTTTTAATGCTTTCTTTAAATAATCTGCATCTTTTACTGTGTTTATTACTATGGCTCCGGTTTCTTTAAGACCAGCAGTTACATCAACAGTCTCTAAAAGAGTGTCATCAACAACTACAACATAATCAGGCTCATAAATATTGCTATGAATAACAATAGGACTATTACTAATACGATTGTAAGCTGTAATTGGAGCTCCCATTCTCTCTGGACCATATTCAGGGAAACCTTGAATATATTTGCCAGTGTTAAATGCTGCATCTGCAAGCAAAAGAGAAGCTGTTTTAGCACCTTGACCACCTCTACCGTGCCATCTAATTTCTACTAAATTCTCCACTTTAAAAAATCTCCTTTCTTAAAAGTTATGCTGTACTAAAATTATAAATTTTTTATAATTGGTAAAACTATAAAAGTAGTACAAAACTAACATGTTCAGTATATTATTATTTGGCTCACATGTCAAGAAAAGTGAACGACAATTCGGCAAATAATATAGAAAATTTATTGACTTATTTATTGAATTTATTATATTATATAAGTACTAAAAAAGAGAAAGAAGGATTCAAATGAAAAAAATTTTAAGAGATAATAGAGGATCAATTTCGACTGTAATAACTGTAACGGTACTGTTCTTTTTAACCATATTATCTACGGCTTACATGGTAACGTCTGCCAATAGAAAGGCACAAATAAAAAGTGAATTAGTAGCGAAAAAAACATATGAAGATCCATTAAACCATCTTGTTGAAATTAGTAGTGAATTAAATGCAATCAAGGTGGGGGACTATGTGAATTACACGTATGATACTGCGGAAAATTATACGATGTCGGCTACAACATGTGGCTCAAGTAGTAACCCAACGGACGGAATAGCACAAACTGTCGGGTTAAGATGGAAAATATTAAATATAGACAAAAACAATAAGACTATAGATTTAATAAGTGGGAATCCAACAAGTGCAGAAGTCTATTTTAGTGGAGTATTAGGATATAACAATGCACCATATTTTATGAATGAAATATGTAAAGCTCAATATAGTAATAAAAACTTAAAAATTTATGCAAGAAGTGTTACCTTGGTGGACATGGAAAAGCAACTAACTGATACTGGATTGGCAACAAGAAATGCATATACAACTGCTGCTCAATATGGAAAAACGAAGACATATACAGGAACCAATAGTTATTATCCCTCATTATATGCATATCAAAAAGGTGCAGGTATAAACAAAACAACAGTAACACAACCAAATTTGAAAAAAGGTAACTATGATCCATATGAGGAGAGTAAAAAAATAGCTACAGTTGAGCCAACAACAGATGCTTCAACTGGGCAGGCGACAGCAGGTGGTTTAACTGCAACTCAGACATATTATAATATACAATTAGACAGCGGAAATTATGGTGATGCTGCAAAAGTGTTATCTAACGATACATTTTTCTGGATTGCTTCTAGGTGCGTTGGTAATTATTCAGATGTAGCTCGTTTTGGACTTCGTTATGCAAGCACATATATGGGCGCTAGACATATGATGTATTCTAATGGAAAGACTTATGAACGTGGATATGGTCTTCGACCTGTTGTAACGATAAATTTCAGTAACTTAACTGGAACAAAAGACTCAAACGGAGCTTGGAATATGCAAGATACAGTTCCAAGTGTTACTGAACAAATAAAAATAGGTGATTATGTGAATTATACTTATGATACAGCGGGAGATTATACTGTAGATGCAAAATATAGTGGAAATGCTAGTGAGCAAAAAGTTACCCAAACAAAAGGATTGAAGTGGCAAGTGCTAAGTATAGATTCTAATACAGTTGACTTAGTAAGTTCAACATTAACCGATGTAGGAGTAACATTCAGTGGTGCATTAGGGTATAATAATGGTGTATATATATTAAATGATATATGTGCAAAACAATACAGTAATAGTAGACTTGCAATAACGGCAAGAAGTATTAATATAAAGGACGTAGAGAGACACTTGACAAGTGCTGGTATTGCTGCGAGAAATGCAGATAAGAGTAGCGCTAACATAGCATATGGAAATACTAGTACGTATCAAACTGGATATAACTTATATCCTAAAGCATACGAAAAGGAAATAGGGGCCGGAATAAATAACAAAAATGTTACCCAGCCAAGCATAACAGAAGGTAATGACCCATATGATGAAAGTAATGTTATTTATACCTCACAAACGACTGAAACTAATGGAGAAGCAAGTGAAGGGCTTACAACAACACAAACAAGTTATGGAATATCAATAAACAATGTTAATTTTGATGATGCGGCAACAATACTGGAAAAAGGAACGGTATACTGGCTTGCTTCACGTTATGTAAGTGCAGGAACAACATATGCACATTTTGGATTGCGTGTTGCACGTGCTGGTACAGGAGGATATTACTTATTCCGTTCAAATGGAAGTGACGGATCACAGACTAATGTGTTAAGGCCCGTAGTTACAATGCCGTTAAGTAGAATAAGCAAAACAAAAGATTCAGATGGAGCTTGGAATGTAAATTAGAAACAAACACACAATACTAAAGAACATTTAGGTATTGTGTGTTCGCTTTTTTATATAAAAAATTAAAATGAAAGTTATATTCGCAAATTTCACAAAATGCCCAATTTTACTTGACTTTTTGCCCGTTTGCGTATAATATATTAGTAGAAAATTATGGATTAAAAAATCTATAAAAGTTTGTGAATTTGATAAGAGTTAGTAAGAAATGGAGGATTCTATGGGAGAGGTTATAGTAATAACATCAGGAAAAGGTGGAGTAGGAAAAACAACTACAACAGCAAATCTTGGTTCTGCTCTTGCCCTAAAAGGAAAAAAAGTTGTATTAGTTGATACTGATATTGGCCTTAGAAACCTTGATGTTGTAATGGGACTAGAAAACAGAATAGTATACGATATAGTAGATGTTGTTGAAGAAAAATGTAAACTAAGACAAGCCCTTATAAAAGATAAAAGGTTTGAACAGTTATTCCTATTACCAGCTGCTCAAACTAGAGATAAAAGTGCTATAAATGAAGAACAAATGAAAGAACTAACTAGCAAACTAAAAGAGGAATTTGACTATATTATAATCGACTGTCCTGCTGGAATAGAGCAAGGCTTCAAAAATGCAATTGCAGGAGCAGACAGAGCTATAGTAGTAACAAATGCAGAAATATCTTCAATCAGAGATGCAGACAGAATTATAGGATTATTAGAAGCGTCTGAGATTAGAAATCCAGAGCTAATTGTAAATAGATTAAGACCAAACATGGTTAAAAAAGGAGAGATGATGGATGTTGACGATATTGTTGACTTACTATCAATCAATCTTTTAGGCGTTGTACCAGACGATGAGTTTATAATTACTCAAACAAATAAAGGAGAACCTGCAGTAATAAACAAAAAAGCTCCATCAGGAAAAGCATACTTAGAAATTGCAAGAAGAATTCTTGGTGAAAATATTGATGTTACAATTCCGGGCAGAGATGAAGGATTTTTTACCAAAATAAAAGGCATATTCAGAAAAAAATAGTGGAGGGTACATAATGTTTGAGAACGTAATTAATTTCTTTAAAAAGATTGGAAAGAAAGACCAGATAGAAGCAAAATCTAAGGATACAGCAAAAGAAAGGTTACATTTAGTTTTAATGCAAGATAGAGCCAATGTTTCAGCTGATTTCTTAGACATGATGAGACAAGAAATAATAGAAGTTATAAAAAAATATATAGATGTTGATGAGAAAGATATAGATGTGCGTCTAACAAACAAGACAAATGAGGATGGAACAACAGGTGCACCAGCATTATATGCAAATATTCCAATCGCCGGAATAAGGGAAGAAATGAAAAAAGAAAAAAATATAGAAAAAGAAACAGAAGAAAAAAAGCAGAAAGAAAATGCTAAAAAGGAAGATAAAACAGAAGAAGATAAGAATTCAAAAAAGGCTGTAGAAGAAAAAGCTTCTGATGAGAATAATGAAAAAGTTGTAAAAGATGATTCTAAAGACGAAGAGTTAGACGATAGCACAGTTGATACATCTGATGACGATGAAAGCGTTGATGATGAGAGTGAAAAATCTGATGTAGAAAACGAAGATAATAAATCAGAAAATGATGATTCAGAAGATGATAATGAAGAGTTAGATAAAACAGAAGACTCAGAAGATTCTGAAAAAGTTAAAGAAAAAGTATCAGCAAATAAATCTAATGAAGAATAAATGAGGAGATTCAATGGGAAAGAAAATATTAAAAAATATGGACTGGGGAATTCTCGTTTGTATAGTTATTTTATTAGCCATTGGTTTAGTAGCATTGTTTTCAGCAACGCAAGGCACAGAATATGAAGAATTTAAGAAGCAGATAATGTGGCTTGCTATAAGTATTCCAATAATGATAATTTTAACATTTGTTGATTATAATACAATATCGAAAATTTCTCCAATATTGTATGTACTAATGATAATTTCGCTAATTGCCGTTATGTTCACAAAAAGTGTAAATGGCGCGACAAGCTGGTTTACGATAGGCTCGGTGTCAATACAGCCAGCCGAATTTGCAAAAATAATAGCAATAATTTCATTATCAACTTATGTAGCAAAAATACAGGAAAAAGGCAAAGACCAAATAAGCAGACCGACTAGATTGTTATTAGCACTTGTTATAGTTGCAGTTCCAGTACTTTTAATAGTAAAACAACCAGATTATGGAACAGCTATAACATTTGTTATAGCAACAATTTTTATATTATTTGTTGCAGGAATAAAGAAAAGGTATATCATTACAGGAATTTTGTTAGTGGCTATTTTCCTGCCAGTATTGTATCTTTTCGTATTGCCAGAACATGCGAAAACTAGAATCGATGTATTCTTAAATCCAAACTTAGATCCTAGAGGCGCTGGCTACAACGTTATACAATCTAAACTTGCAATAGGTGCAGGAGAGTTTCTGGGAATGGGAATTTTGAAGGGAAACCAGACTCAATTAGGATTTTTATATCCGAAAACAACAGATTTTATATTTGCTGTAATAGGAGAGGAAATGGGCTTTATTATAGCGGCAACAGTAATAATAACTTACGTTGTGCTTATAACTAGGTCAATATTTATAGCAAAAACAGCAAAAAACAATTTAGGGTCATATATAGCCATTGGAATTGCAGGAATATTCTTATTCCATATGGCAGAAAACATAGGCATGACAATGGGACTGTTGCCAATAACAGGAGTTCCATTACCATTCGTAAGCTATGGAGGAAGTTCATTACTTACAAACTTAATGATGATAGGCCTTTTGCTAAATATTAGTGGTAGGAGACAGAAGGCAATATTTATAGATTAAAAATATAAAATTTAAACGAGGTAAATTTTGAAGATAGGAAACGTAAATCTAGAAAATAATATATTTTTAGCACCAATGGCAGGTATTACAGACCTGCCATTTAGGTTAATTTGCAAAGAAAATAAGGCAGGGCTTGTATATACAGAGATGGTAAGTGCAAAAGCACTTTTATATAATGACGAAAAGACAAAACTATTACTAAAGACGTGCGACAAAGAAAAGCCATTAGCAGTGCAGATATTTGGAAGTGATGTTGAAGCAATTGCATATGCAAGTAAATATGTGAGTGAATTTGCAGATATTGTAGATATCAATATGGGCTGTCCTGCTCCAAAAGTTGTAAAAAATGGTGATGGAAGCAGATTATTATTAAATTTAGAATTAGTAAAACAAATAATAGAAACAGCGGTTGCAAATTCAAAGGTTCCAGTAACAGTCAAAATGAGAACAGGATGGGATGCAGATAATATTGTAGTTGTAGAGGCTGCAAAAATAGCAGAGAAAGCTGGTGCATCAGCAATAACAGTACACGGAAGAACAAGAAGCCAGTACTATTCTGGGGAAGCAGACTGGAACATAATAAAAAGAGTAAAAGAAAGTGTTGGCATTCCAGTAATAGGAAATGGAGATGTCACGAGCCGAGAAATAGCTAAGAAAAGATTAGAACAAAGTGGAGTAAATGCTATAATGATAGGAAGAGGAGCCTTCGGGAATCCTTGGATATTTAGAGAAACAGTACAATATCTACAAAATGGAATTTGCATACCAAAACCAACAAACGAAGAAAAATACAGCACAATACTAAAACACTTAGAACTAGAGATAGAAGAAAAAGGAGAAAATATAGCAGTAAAAGAAATGAGAAAGCATATCTCTGCATATACAAAAAGTATGCCAGATTCAAGCAGTTTTAGAAGTAAAATAAACACAATGGATTCTGCAGAAGAAGTACAAAATTGTTTAAAAGAATATTTCGCCCAATAATGAATATTTATAATTCCTCTCAATATATTATTATTAAATATATTGGGAGTTTTATTGTATGAATGTTAAATTTATAAAGTCAAAAAAATTTTTATTTATTATATTAGCAATTGCTATTTTGCTGGTCGTAATTTCAATTATTTTTTCTAAAAAAAGTTATGAAACTATAAATATTGGAAATAATAATCTTAACAAAACTTTAGAGAAAGTTGAAGATTATATTTTAAATATTAAGGAGTATACAGCTACAATAGAGGTTACCGTAAATAGCAATAAGAATAGTAATAAATATTTAATTAAACAAATTCATAAAGAAAAAAATGATGAGCAAGAAGTACTAGAGCCAGAAACCATTAAGGGAGTAAAAATAATATACAAAGACTCATCACTGACAGTGGAAAACAGCAATTTAAATTTAGAGAAAATATATAATAATTATCCATATATCGAAAGTAATATATTCTGGCTAAACTCATTTATCGAAGAATATCAAAACTCTGAACAAAGAAATATAACAGAAAAAAATGAAGAAATAGTAATGCAAATAAAAAGAAGAGATGATAAAAGAATAGCTGTGAAAGAGCTATTTTTAGACAAAAAAACACTTAAACCAACAAAATTATCAATAATGGACAATAGCAAAAATGTAATGGTTTACATATTATACAATGAGATAGAACTAAAATAATTTATCTCAAAACTAGTATTTAAAATATATCAAAAAACAAATCTTAGTTACAGAAATAGTAGGAGTGAATAATATGATAGTAAAAAGAGGAGATATGTTTTATGCTGATTTAAGTCCTGTAGTTGGTTCAGAGCAACGGAGGAATTAGACCCGTTGTAATAATTCAAAATGATATGGGAAATAAACACAGCCCTACAGTTATAGCAGCTGCAATAACTTCTCAAATGGGGAAGAACAAGCTTCCAACCCATATAGAAATTGGACCAGAAAATTCACAATTAAAAACAGAATCAATAGTGTTAACAGAGCAAATACGAACAATAGATAAGAGTAGATTAAAAGAAAAGATAGGTCATATAGATGATGAAAATGTTATGAATAAAATTAATAGTGCTTTGGGAGTGAGTTTCGGCCTATAATTGTAAAAAGCTAAAAGTGATTAAACTTTTAGCTTTTTTATTATTTTAATTTCATTATATAAATCATCAATTCTCTGTTCACGTACAAATAAAGCATTTCTATATTCCTTTAAAATTTGATGGTAATTTTGAAAATTTTCTCCTGCTTGGAATAGCATAATCATTCCTTCTTTATAATAATCTCGTTTCTTTTGATTACTTGCATTTTGCATTTTCAAATTATATGAATCAATTAATTCTAAACGTTTGATGTTTTCTTTTAAATAATCAATATAATCGATAACACAACTAATTTCATACTTAGTATCTTCAATAACAATTTTAAAAAGGCATTTTAAAATTTTAGGACTAATTTTTCCACTTTGTGAATTTTCAGAAAGTTGATCTAGAGCAACGACTTTGTGCATATCTTCTGGTTTTGCATCTTTCATCATTAACTTTAATGTTTCAGAAATATGAACGTGAGTTATATAATGGCGCTTGGTAACCAAAGCATCATATTCATCGGCAACACGTATTATTCTTGCAACAAAAGGAATATCTTCTTTCATTAAACCTTGAGGATAGCCGGTTCCATTTAATGCTTCATGATGGTATAAAGGACCTTCTGCATATGGACGTAAGCGTAAATCTTTCATGCACATTTTATAGCCTAAAGTTGTATGTGTCTTCATAATTTCGAATTCTTCATCGGTTAAAGGGCCATCTTTAGATAATATTTCATAAGGAATCTGCGCTTTTCCAATATCATGCAAATAACCACAAATAATAGCATGAACTGTAAACTGCTTGTTTAGTCTTAAATATTGACAAATTCTACCTGTCAAATTTCCTACATTTTCAGAATGTTGCTTTGTCATAGGATCTAATCTATCTAATATAGAAAGTTCATATCGTATCTTTTTATCTAAATTATATATTTTTATGGAAGTAGAGTCATAAAAATCAAAAGTCTCTTTATACATAAAATTTCTCCTTCGTAATACTATAAAAATAATAACACTATAATAAAAAAAAGGCAAGTAATATTTATAATAAAATTGAATGAATGTTCGAAAACCTGTAATGCAGTAAAATACTGGCTTTCAGGAGAAATTTACACATAAATGTGAAAAGTTTATTTATTTTGCTTGACAATTAATAAAACTTGTATTATCTTATGTATAAGTTGATTAGGTATTCGAGAGGGGGTGAACTTACAAGATGAGTTCAGAAGAAATATTTGAAAAAGTAAAATCAATAATAGTTGAGCAATTAGGTGTAACTGAAACATCAGTTACAATGGAAGCTTCTTTTATAGATGATTTAGGAGCTGATTCATTAGATATAGTAGAATTAATAATGGCACTAGAGGAAGAATTTGATACAGAAATCCCAGATGCTGATGCTGAAAAGATAGTAACAGTAAGTGACGTTGTTGATTATATAAAGGATCACGTAGCTTAAGATAAAATAAATTTGAAAGGTTTAAATACCTTTCTTTATTTTTTTGTTTACAAATGAAAAAAAATGAGGTAATATAGTACATGATGAGGAGGTGAAAATATGGAACAGAATAGAGATTTGTCAGCTTTAGAACAGAACATAGGATATAAATTCAAAAATATTAATCTACTAAAAAATGCTTTAACACACACATCATATGCATATGAACATAAAATTGCTAGTAACGAAAAATTAGAATTTTTAGGAGATAGTATATTAGAATTTTTATCAAGCAAGTATATTTACAATAATTATCCTAATTTAAAAGAGGGAGAAATGACTAAAGTTAGGGCTACGGTTGTATGTGAGGACAGCCTTTACAAAATTGCAGAAAAGCATAATTTTAGTGATTTCTTGTACGTCGGAAAAAGTGAACAGATGCATCAAGGAAATAAAAAAGTAGCAATAATGGCTGATAGCGTAGAGGCTGTTATAGCTGCAATGTATTTTGATTCTGGCTTAGAGCAAGCCGAAAAGTTTATAATAGAAAACTTGAAAGAAGAGATAAAAATTGCAAGCAAAAATGTTGGAATAAAAGACCACAAGACCGTATTACAAGAAAAACTTCAAGTACACGGAACTGTTGATATTAAATACGAGATTATTAAAGAAACAGGACCAGACCATGACAAAACTTTCACTGCAGAAGTAAAATTGAATGGGAAAGTGTTAGCGATAGGAGAAGGAAAAACAAAGAAACAGGCTGAAATGAATGCTGCAGATAAGGCACTAAAGAATTTATAAAAATATGAATTATGTGGACGGAGGTAAATAATATTGAAAAAAGAGTATATCATTCCAATATTTGTACCACATTGGGGATGTAAAAAATGTTGTACTTTTTGTAACCAAAGAACCATTAGCGGAGAGAAAAAGCAAGTAACAGCAGATGATGTTAGAAAGACTATTGATTACTATTTAAGTAATTTTAAGACTGACAAGAACTATGTCGAAGTTGCTTTTTTTGGAGGAAGCTTTACTGCAATAGAAGTTGAAAAACAAGAAGAACTATTGCAAGCGGTTCAGCCATATATAAAAAGCAAAAAAGTAAACAGTATTCGTCTATCAACAAGACCTGATGCAATAGATAAGCCAATTCTAAAAATGCTAAAGAAATACCACGTAAAGACTATAGAACTTGGTGTTCAATCTTCAAACAATTATATTTTGGCAAGATGCAAGAGAGGGCATAGTTTTGAGGATGTTATTAAAGCGTCAAAATTAATTCGTTGGTATGGATTTAATCTTGGACATCAGATGATGGTTGGGCTTCCAGAAAGTAGCGAAAAAGATGATATTCAAACTGCGAAGGATTGCATAAAATTGAAGCCTAAAATGGTTAGAATTTATCCCGTGCTTGTAATAAAAGGAACTGAACTTGAACAAGAATTTAATAAGGGGGAATTTACTCCATTAACTGTTGGACAGGCTGTAGAAAGAAGCAAAGAAATACTTAAAATGTTTAATAAAAAACACATTCAAGTAATAAGAGTTGGTTTGCAAAATACAGATACAATTACAGATTCTACTAATAAAGATAGTGAAGTTATTTCAGGACCATATCATCCAGCATTTGGTCAGCTTGTGGAAGATGCAATTTGGTATGACAAGATTGTTGACGACATAAAGCACATAAATGCAAAGGTAATTAGAGTTGAGATAGAAGCAAACTCTAAAGATCTAAACAATATAATTGGTCATAAGAAAGAGAACATAAATAAATTGAAAGATACATATGCTGTAATAACAACAGTAAAGTGTAACAACAAAATAAAACCAGGGAAATTCAAAATAAATGTTTTAGAAACTGCATAAAAGTATAAAATTGCCTATATTTGCCAATAATGCTAATATAGGTGATTTTTATGGAAGAGAAAAAAACAAGAAAACAAAAGAAGATTAGAAAAAATATAGAAAATATTTGTGAGTTAAATAAAAGATGTGTAAAGAAATTGATAAAAGAATATATATACATTGCATTGGGATGCTTAGTAATGGCAGTTGGAGTGTCGCAATTTTTACTACCAAATGAGCTATCTACAGGTGGATTCTCTGGAATTGCAATAATAGTCTACTATTTAACAAATTATCCCATGGGAACAATAATGCTAATATTGAACATACCATTGCTCCTGATTGCATATTTTAAAGTGGGGAAGCAGTTATTTATACGTTCTATTTATGGAACAGTGCTATTTTCGGTATTTGTAGATATCCTAGACCAAATAAATCCACTAACACAGGATAAATTTTTAGCATGTATCTATGGGGGAATTCTAATGGGAGTTGGGACCGCTGTAATATTAAAATTCAATTCCTCAACAGGTGGTTCAGATTTATTGTCATATGTAATACGAGCATACAAACCGCAGTATAGGAGCAGCAACTTAATATTATTTATAGATGTAATAATAATAACTGCAAATGTATTATTTTTCAAAACAATCGAAATCGGCCTATATTCTGCAATCGCAATATTCTTAATGGGAAAGATGATAGACTTAATTTTCGAAGGAATAAACTTTACGAAAGCTTTGCTAATAATATCTCCGCATTATCAAGAAATTGCCGAAACCATAGGAAAGACAATAGACAGAGGAAGCACAGCTTTATATTCAAAAGGAATGTACACAAACGAGAAACGTATGACCTTGCTATGTGTAGGTTCTAGGACGGAAGCCTATGCGATGCAAAACATTGCAAAAAAGATTGATAATGACGCATTCATAATAATATTGAATGCAAGAGAAGTACTCGGGAAAGGATTTAAATAAAAACTAGGAAGCAAGATATGATACTAAAACGCAATGAAAAGGAGGTAAAACATGCAATTAATAAAAGTTAAAGTAGTAGAAGGTTCAAAAGGAATTTTAGAATTTATTGATGATGATAAAAAAATATTTGAAATAGAGGCTTTTTTAGGCAGGAATGGTGTTACTACTAATAAAAAAGAAGGAGATTTAAAGACTCCAATAGGCTCGTTTAATTTAGGAATAGCATTTGGTACACATGATATTCAAAAAGAAATTAAAATGCCATATATACAAATAAATGAAAATTTATATTGGGTAGATGATATAAATTCTAGATATTACAATCAGTTAGTTGATGTACAAAAGTTATCAAAAGACTGGGAAAGTGCAGAACATTTAAGTGATTATCCAAAGCAATATGAATATGCAATAGAAATAAAAACAAATCCAGAGAATATACCGGGAAATGGAAGTGCAATTTTCTTACACTGCAGTGTGCAGAAGCCAACAGCCGGATGTGTAGCGATAGAAAGAGAAAAAATGTTAGAAATATTGAAAAATCTAAAAGGAAATGCTTTAATTAGTATAGAGTGAAAGTAATAAAAAGGAGAAAAAATGGAACAAACATATGTAATAGAAAATTGTAAATCTTTTAACGCCAGAGATATTTTTGAATGCGGACAATGTTTCAGGTGGAATGTGCAAGAAGACGGAAGTTACACAGGAATATTTGAAAAAAATGTATTAAATATAAAGCAAGAGCCTGAGGGAAAAATATTAATAACAGGAATCTGTGATGGAGACATTGAGGAGGCTTGTAGAAAATATTTTGATTTAGATAGAGATTACGAAGCAATAAAGGAAAAACTCGCAAGTATAGACGAATACATGCAAGAAAGCATTAAATATGGAGAAGGAATCCGTATACTAAATCAAGATTTATGGGAAATGATAATTTCTTTCATAGTATCGGCCAACAACAATATTCCAAGAATAAAAGGAATAATCGATAGAATGTCAAAAAAATATGGAACCTGCATAGTGTTTAGAGGACAAGAGTATTACACATTTCCAACACCGGAAGCGTTAGCAACGGCAAGCATGGAAGACTTAAGAGCATTAGGCTTAGGCTTTAGAGATAAATATATATTTGAAACTACAAGAAAAATTGTAAATTGTGAAGTTGACTTAGAAAAATTAAAACAAGAAGAAAGCACAAAAAATATTAGAAACGAACTTCTAACTCTATCAGGTGTTGGACCAAAAGTAGCCGACTGCATACTTTTATTTTCAACACTAAAAAGATTTGACGTATTCCCAATAGACGTTTGGGTACGTAGAGTAATGAACGACTTGTACATACATAATCCAGTAGAAGCAAAAGTAAATAAAAAAGAAATAGAACAGCTTGCAAAAGAAAAATTTGGAGATTTAGAGGGTATTGCACAGCAATATCTATTCTACTGGAAAAGAGAAAATTCATAAATATCTGCATATAAAGTAAAAGAATATGTGCAGAGACTACTGATTATCTGCATATAAAATGATAAAATATATGCAGATACTATTGATTATTTTGCAAAAATCTAGCTTAATTACAATAATTATGATAGAATACATCCAAAGGATGAGATAGCATGAGTTTACAAATTATATATGGTAGAAGTGGTTGCGGAAAGACGCATTATATTTTTAATGATATAAGTAAGAACATAGATAATGGCAGAAAAAAGTATATTATAACGCCAGAACAGTTCTCTTTTTCGGCAGAGAAAGAGCTTTTAAGGTCTCTTGAAGATGAAGAACAAAATTCGGCTGTTATTAATGCCGAGGTTCTTACTTTTGCGAGAATGGCACACAGAGTTTCTAGCGAGGTCGGAGGTAGCAATAAAACTGTACTTTCAAATTGCGGAAAATCTATGTTGATTTATAGTATTCTTTCGAATAAAAAGAATAACCTTAAATTTTTAGGAAAATCAGATAGTAATATAGATATGGTTATGACTCAGATTACAGAGCTTAAGAAACATGGTGTAACATTAGAAAATCTTAAGACTTTGATGGAACAGGTCGGAGAGAATGACTTGTATTTGGAAAACAAGTTGCAGGATATTTATACTGTTTATAGCAAGTTTCAAGAGAAGATTGTAAATAATTATGTTGATGAAAATGATGCTTTGACAATATTGGAAGGTCAGCTTGATGCTACTGATATGTTTAAGAATACAGAGATTTATATAGATGAATTTGTAGGATTTACGAAGCAAGAATATGCTATAATTGCTAAGCTTTTGAAGCAGGCAAGCAAGGTTACAATTACAGTTACGAGTAATTCTATGGAAAAAACTGATGAAGCAAGTAATGATATTTTTTTCAGCAATAAAGAGACCATTGAAAAAATATTAAGAATTGCGAAAGAAACAAAGACGGCTGTGGAAGAGCCGGTATTTTTAGAGAAGATTTATAGATTTAAATCTAAAGAGTTAAATCATATTGAAAGAAATTTATATAATTTTCCATATAAAAAATATGATGGAAGTGTAGAAAATTTAAGCTTGTTTTTGGCAAATAACCAGTATTCAGAAATTGAAGAAGTTGCAAGAAGAATTTTAGAGCTTGTAAGAAGTAAAAAGTTTAGATATAGAGACATTTCTGTAATCACGAAAAACATAGATGTTTATTCGAATTTGTGTAAGGCCATTTTTAAGGAATATGATATTCCAGTTTTCATAGACGAAAAGAGAGATTTGAGCCAGAATATTCTTGTAAAATATCTTATTTCAATATTAGATATCTTTGCGAGAAACTGGTCATATGATAGTGTATTTAATTATATTAAATGTGGATTTCTAAATATTACTCCGAGTGATATTTACCTTCTTGAAAATTATGCTTTAAAATGGGAGATAAAAGGCAGTAAATGGTACAAGGCTGACTGGAATTTCCATGATGAAGACAGCGCTGGTAAGGCAACAATCGACCATATAAATGAGCTTAGAAGAGAAATTGTAATACCATTAGTAGAGCTAAAAAATAATTTATCTGGAAACAAGACTGCAAAACAAATTTCAGAAAATTTATATAATTTTTTAATCAAGAATAATATAGATAAAGTTCTAGAGAGCAAAATAAAAGAATTAAATGATATGCAAAAGGTTGATATTGCAGCAGAATATGAGACTAGCTGGAAGATTGTAATGCAGGTATTAGACGAGATTGTACTTGTATTTGGAGATGAGAACATCACTTTTGAAAGCTATATGCAGATATTAAAAACTGGTCTTGGAGAAAGCAAACTTGGAACAATTCCAATGGCACAAGACGAAGTTACTGTTGGAGACGTAGACAGGTCTAGAAGCCATAAGATTAAGGCTGTGTTTATAATTGGACTAAATGATGGAATGTTTCCTTCAATCAATAAGGCCGAAGGATTTTTAAATGATGATGATAGAGAAAAGATTAAGCAAAACGGAGTAGAGCTTGCAAAAGGTACAATAGACAGAATTTACGAGGATAATTTCAACATTTACAAGGCTTTTACAACAGCAGAAGAAAGAATATTTTTGTCATATTCATCATCAGACATGGAAGGAAAATCTTTAAGACCATCAGTTTTAGTTTCTAGAATAAAAAAAATATTCGAAGGATTAAAAGAAACGAGTGATGTAATATACAGAAAATCTGAAATTTCTACAAAGGAAAATACTTTTAAGGAATTATTAATAAACTTACGTGAGTTTAGAGATGGTAATGAAATTGATACAAAATGGGTTGATGTTTACAATTTATATAATGAAAGTGAAGAATGGCATGAAAAGCTTGCATCTGCTGTAAAAGCTTTGAATTACACGAATACAGCAGAGAAAATTAAAAAAGAAAATGTAGAAAAAATGTATGGAAGTACATTAAAAACCAGTGTGTCAAAATTGGAGCAATACAGCGGTTGCCCATTTTCGTATTATTTAAAATATGGATTAAAACTGAATGATAAAGAAACATTTAATGCTGAAGCAGTTGATACAGGCTCATTTATGCACGATGTAATTGACAACTTTTTCGGAGTAATAGAAGAAAGAAATATTAATTTAAAAGAAATTACAGACGAAGAACTAGAGAAAATTGTAGCAGAAATAGTAAGCGAAAAGCTAAAATTAGACAGAAATTATATATTTACAACAACATCAAAATATAAAGTGTTAAGCAACAGGTTACAAAAGGTTGTTACTATGTCTGTAAAATATATTGTGCAGAGTCTAAAACAAAGCGAGTTTGAAGTATTTGGGCATGAATTAGAATTCGGCGGGGACGGTCAGTATAAACCAATTACTGTTATAACCGAAGATGGAAAAAGGGTAGAGATTACAGGAAAAATAGACAGAGTAGATATAATGAAAAATCCAGATGGAACATATGTAAGAATAATAGACTACAAATCTTCTGTAAAAAATATCGACTTAAATCAAGTGGCTTCTGGTCTTCAGTTACAGCTTTTAACATATTTAAACGAGACTTGCAAGGTAGAAGATTTTATACCTGCTGGGGTATTATATTTTAATTTAATAAATCCTACAATCGGAACAGAAAAAAATTTGACTGATGAAGAAGTAGAAGAGAAAATTAGGCAAGAGTTCAAGATGAAAGGCTTAATTTTAGCTGATGTGAATATAATTAAAAAAATGGATACAAATATAGAAAATGAGCCAAAAGGTATAAGTAAAATAATTCCGGCGACAATAAAAAAAGATGGAGAGATAAGCGATAGAGGCACTAGTGCTGTAACAAAAGAACAATTTGTTTATTTGCAAAAATACATGGAAAAAATAATAAAACAAATATCAGAAGAAATTTTGCAAGGCAATATAGAAGTAAAACCATATTATAATGCAAGCACTAAAAAAACGCCATGTGAGTATTGTAAATACAAGTCTATATGCAGGTTTGACGAAAATACCAAAAACAATGAATATAAATATATTTCAAAATTGAATAAAGAAGCAGTTCTAGAGATGATAAAGAATCAGGTAACTGAATAATAATGGAGGTCATATGGATTTATCTAATGAGAATATAGTTCATGTAAAAAAAGATGGAATTGAATATTTGCAATTTAAAAGATTATTAGAATTCAAAAATTTAATACATGCATATACTTTAAGTGTAGATGGAATTGATTTTAATGGTAAGGCTGAAAAAGATATCACTGAACATAGTTATAATATGCTTTGTGATGCGCTAGAAATAAATAGAGAAAGTATAGTAAAACCACACCAAACACACACAGATTGTATAAAAAATGTGGATAACAATTTTCAAAAAACATCAAAAGAGTATTTAGAAAATGTGGACGGCTTGCTTACAATTAAGCCTAACACAGACTTAGTATTATCATTTGCAGATTGTACACCAATTTTATTATATGACCCAGTAAAAAATGTAATTGGAAATATTCATTCTGGTTGGCGTGGAACAGCTCAGAAGATAGGTCAGAAAGCTGTAAGAAAAATGATAAATGACTATGGCTCTAAACCAGAAGATATTATTGCATGTATCGGTCCGTGCATTGGAAAATGCCATTTTGAGGTAGATGAAGACGTAAAAAATATTTTTGAACAAGCATTCAGTTATCTAAATAGAAATTGTGATATAATAGAAAAACGAGAAAATAAATATCATATAGATACAACTTTAATAAATAGATTAATGTTAGAAGAATGTGGATTACAATCTACAAACATAATAGAAAGTAAAATTTGTACAGTATGTATTTCTAATGTAATGCATTCGTATAGGGCGCAAAGAGATAAGGCTGGCAGAAATATTGCCATTTTAGGAATGAAGGAGAAAAATTTATGATACCTACTAAATTAAAAAAAGGTGATACTATAGGAGTAATTGCTCCATCAAACTATATAGAAAAAGATGATTTAGAGTATATAAATGCATCTATCGCATTGATGGAGGCTTCGGGATTTAAAGTAAAATTCGGCAAATACGTATTTGAGAATACCCTAGGATATGGAACGTCACCAGAAAAAAGAGCTGCAGACATTAACTGGGCATTCGAAGATGATGAAGTAAATGCCATAATGTGTGTAAAAGGCGGAGAAGATTCTAATACAACTATAGATTATATAGATTATGAAATAATAAAAGATCATCCAAAGATAATTTGTGGGTTTAGTGATAATACTAGCATTCTAAATGCAATACACGAAAAGACTGGGCTAGTAACATATCATGGGCCAACGTTTAAGTCGTTAACATCGTGGGAAACAGGCTATGCATATAAGCAATTCATAAAAACTTTTGCAGAGAATACAGAAAGTTTAATAATGGGAGAACCAGAAGACGAATACACAACTATACAAGCAGGACAGGCTACAGGAGAACTTGTTGGAGGAAATTTATCACTATTTACAAAATTAGTTTGTGGAAAATATGCCGTAAATTTACAGGATAAAATTTTGTTCTTAGAGGAGCTTGGGTTTGAAGCTGCACCAGAAATGGTAAATAGCAATATATATTATTTAAAACAAAATGGTGTATTTGATAAAATAGCAGGACTATGGATTGGAAATTATGAGCATCCATCTAAAATAAGTCTTGAAAAAATAATAACGAATGCTATTGGAGATGAATATAAATTTCCAATAATAAAATCGGATAACTTTGGTCATATTGACAAAAAAATAATAATACCAATTGGAACAAAAGCAGAAATTAATACAAATGAGAAAATAAAAATTAAGTTAGTAGAAAAATGTGTTGATAAAGGAAAATAAAATTGGTGATAAATTATGTACGATAATTGGGAAGATTTGGAGCAATCGATTAAAGACTGTAAAAAGTGCAAATTATGCACAAACAGAACAAATATTGTTTTTGGAATTGGAGATAAAAATACCGATGTAATGTTTATAGGGGAAGGACCTGGTGCAGACGAGGACAGGATTGGAGAGCCATTTGTTGGTAAAGCAGGCAAGCTTATGGATAAGGCTTTCCAAGCATTAGAAATACATAGAGACAAGGTGTATATAGCAAACATTGTAAAATGTAGACCACCTCAAAATAGAACACCTGAGGCTGACGAGGCACAGGCTTGCCTTAATTATTTAAGAAATCAAGTAATATTGGTAAAACCTAAAATAATAGTGTTACTAGGAAGTACAGCATTAAAAAACATACTCGGAGAAGAGTATGGAATAACAGCTTCAAGAGGAAAATGGGTAGAAAAGAAAGAAATACTTTACATGCCAACTTGGCATCCGGCTGCATTACTTCGTGATGAAAATAAAAAAATAGACTTCTGGAAAGACTTGAAATTAGTAAAACAGAAGGCTGATGAAATGAAAATTGAAATTTAAAATGAAAGGTATAATGATGAAAAAAATTGAAGAGATAAGAAGTTATTGTTTGAATTGTAAAAATAGTCAATGTAAAATAAAAGGTTGCCCACTAAATAATTGTATTCCTGAATTTATACATGAAACAGATAGCAAAAAAGCGTATGAAATATTGTGCAATACTACTGTACTTCCAGCAATATGTGGAAGAATATGCCCACACGAAAAGCAATGTGAGGGAAGTTGTATTCGTGGAATAAAGGGAGAGTCTGTTTCAATAGGTGCGATGGAAGCTTATATTGGAGATTTAAGTATTGAAAATAATTACGAATTATCAATAGAGGTGGACGAAAGAGCAAAAGATAAAAGAGTTGCTGTAATAGGAAGTGGACCAGCAGGGCTTACATGTGCAGCGTTTTTAGCAAGAAAAGGTGTAAAAGTTACAATATATGAAAAACACGATAAGCTAGGAGGCTTACTAACACACGGAATTCCAGAGTTTAGATTGCCTAGAAAAGTAGTAGAAAAAACAATAGAAAAAATATTGGATTTAGGAGTAGAAGCAAAGCTAAATCAAGAGTTGGGAAGAGATTTTGAAATTGAAGATTTAGCACAAAAATATGATGCTGTATTTGTTGCTATTGGAGCTAACATTCCATCAAAGATGAATGTAGAAGGTGAAAATCTAAATGGTGTTTATGGGGGAAATTATCTATTAGAATATAATAAACACCCAGATTATAATGGAAAAAAGGTTGCTATAATCGGTGGTGGTAATGTTGCAATGGATTCTGCTAGAGCAATAAAAAAACTTGGGGCAAGTGAAGTTTATGTAATTTATAGAAGAGCTGAAGAACAAATGCCTGCAGAGAAAAAAGAAATTGCAGATGCAAAAAAAGAAGGAATAGAGTTTTTATTTCAGACTAATATAGTTAAAATATTTGGAACAGAAAAAGTAGAAAAACTGGAATGTATAAAAACAGAATTGGTAAAAAAAGAAGGAGAAAATAGACTATCACCAGTAAATATAGAAGGAAGCAATTTTATTTTAGACATGGATTATGTTGTAATGGCAACAGGCTCAAAACCAGAGAATAATATCATAGAAAAATTTGAAAGAAATGAATATGGTTATATAAAAATAGATGAAAATATGCAAACTTCAATCAATAAAGTGTTTGCAGGTGGAGACATAGTAGGACAGAAAGCAACAGTGGCATGGGCTGCAAGGAGTGGGAGAGATGCCGCAGAAAAAATCTTAAAAATAACTTGTAATATTATGTAAAATAGTATATAATTCTAAATAGTACATTTTGATGTGCTGTTGGAATATCATTCAAGTAAGATTGAAAGGAAATTAAAAAAATGAATGCAAGAGAAATGGAACTTATTAAATTTTGCGAAGAACAGAAGGTAGATGATGAGATTTCTAAGAAATTCAGGGAGGCAAGTGAAAAAGAAGCTGAAGAACTTATCCGGAAATGGCTGAGCATGGAAGATGGAACACTTAATAGCATGGTTGGGTCTTATGACTATGAAGTAGTTGTTTGGGCTGACATGAGGAGTAAAAAGGATGTAGAAAAAGCCTTTGATACCATCCACAAGTGCATGCAGACAGGCTATAACAAGAAGTTGCAGTTTGTCGGTGTGTACAACGAACTGTTGAATAAAGTAGTTATCCACTTTTGGAGAATGAACGATATTGATATTAGAATCACTAATGTGACTATGTTTGTTCAGGAAGGTCAGTTGGATAAGCTGTGCAAACAGCTGAATGCTTTCATGGAGTAAGATTCCTTTCGAAAAAACTTTAGAGGGGTGATAAAACCGAAGCTGACTTAACGCTGTGAATACAGTTCAAGTCTACTTCGGTATTTTTATATTAACTAAAAGGAATAAGTATTACTTTGTCCGAATATTAACGAACTGATTCTTTTTTCCAAATTAATTTTTTTATGTAATTTATAATCTTAGTAAATTTATTTTCTTTTTTAGGAATCAAATAAGTATTATCATCATCTAAATAATCAGACAATGAATCATATCTGCTATCTAATTTTTCCATTACTTGAATATAGTAATTATTAAAGAAAAAATAGTTAGTTGTAGTTCCAATTATGTCTTGAAAACTATATAATTTCTTTCTAAATCTATCTACATCATCAGAGGTAATAAGTGTTTTTAAAGAATTTGTGAAATATGAACTTATAATTAACTCCTGTGCAGAGAAGTATGCATTTTTTAATTGATTCTTTAGCTCATCAGATTTCTTATATAATGAAGCTACTTTGGCAGTAGATAATTCTGTATGTTGAATTTTATTAGAAATTTTTATTATTCTCTCTTCGGTTTCTAGAATTTTATCAAAATAATTTGAAACCTGATTATACACATTTTCTCCACATAGAGCTGTAAATTTATTTTTAAAATGGTCATTACTATTAAAAGTACTTTCAAACAAGACTTCTTCACCAGTAACATAAGCCATTTGATAAATTAAGTTGCATAATAATGGGTAACAATTTGGACTAACTGTTGAAAATGTTATATCATAATATGTTGCTGTTTCGAAAGTGTTTTCTAAAATATTAGAAGCAAGTAGCTGAACAGCTGCTTCATTTAAAGCCATTCCTGTTGGCTTAGCCCCTTTAAAAGTACAAAGTCCAAGTCTTGTTAAATCGCCTTTTTCATTTTTTTGTTCTTGAAAATTATGAATCAATTCATGAACAGCGAATTTTTCCAAATCAGCAAGTCCCATACCGTCTCTAAAATATATGGCAGAATTCTTGTAAAAATAGCTTGCTTCAGACATTCCTTCAGGCATATCTGCTATGTACATGGGCAGTTTAGAGAATCTTTCATAAAGGGTATCAAAATCAAAGCCAAGGTTAGAAAATGCAGCAACAATTTTCTTGCTTACATTCTTGGCAATAACATTAACTGTAGTTATATCAAGAGGTTCAATAACCGTAATTCCGTCTTTCTTTAAATCTGATTCAATACTCATTAAAAGGACCTTTCCTTTCTAGGTTTGCTAAAATGTACATATGAAAGGCTTAACGTTTTTTTAGTTAAATTATCATTTGTACAGATATATACATTATACTACATAAATGGCTATAATGTGTAACAAATAAATTAAAAAAATATTTCAAAAATATTACAAAACCAAAATGTTCGCCCAAAAAGGGGCGTCCCTATTGGGCGAAACTTTTTGAGCGATTTCTAAAATTTATTTTACAACAACATTGTAAATTCTATTTTTTACATATATTTCTTTTACTATTGTTTTTCCGTCTAATTTGTCTTTTATTGCTTCATGTACAGCAGTTTTTATAGTTTCCTCGTCTGAATTTACTGCTATATCAATGTTTGCTCTTAATTTTCCATTTACTTGAATTGGTAAGTTTATTACATCTTCTTTAGTTTTTTCTTCATCAAATTCAGGCCATGGAGTCTCGGCTAAAGTTTGTGTAAATCCAAGTTTTTCGTTTAATTCCTCTGTAATATGAGGAGCAAATGGATTTAACAATTGTAAGAATGTTCTAAATTCTGCTTTGTTTATTTTCTTTGCCTTGTAGAATTCATTTACCATAGTCATAAATGTTGATACAGAAGTGTTAAACTTCATTTCTTCAATGTCGCTAGAAACTTTCTTTATTGCTTGATGCATCATTTTTTCGAATTGTTTTGAATATTCGTTTGTTCCATCATCAACTAAAATTTCTTGCATGTTCCAAACTCTGTCTAAGAATTTGCTACATCCGCGAATGCTATCAACAGACCATGGAGCTGTTTGGTCGAATGGACCCATGAACATTTCATATACACGTAATGTATCTGCGCCATATTCGTTTATAACATCATCAGGATTTACAACGTTTCCTTTAGATTTGCTCATTTTTTCTCCATTAGATCCTAAAATCATACCATGAGAAGTACGTTTTGCATATGGTTCTTTTGTTGGAACAATTCCAATATCATATAAGAACTTGTGCCAGAATCTTGAATATAACAAGTGTAGGGTAGTGTGCTCCATTCCACCATTATACCAATCAACTGGAGACCAGTATTCTAAAGCTTCTTTAGAAGCCAAAGCCTTGTCGTTGTGTGGGTCCATATATCTTAGGTAATACCAAGATGAACCAGCCCATTGTGGCATTGTATCTGTTTCTCTTGTTGCAGGACCACCACAGTGTGGACAAGTTGTATGTGTCCATTCTGTATGTTTAGCAAGTGGAGATTCTCCATTTTCACCAGGCTCATAATCTTTTACATCAGGTAAAACAAGTGGCAATTGGTCTTCTGGAACTGGAACCCAACCACATTTATCACAGTGAATCATTGGAATTGGTTCTCCCCAATAACGTTGACGAGAAAATACCCAGTCACGTAATTTGTAGTTAACTTTCTTTGTTCCGATTCCTTTTTCTTCAATCCATGAAATCATCTTAGCAATAGCATCTTGCTTATTCATTCCGTTCAAGAAATCTGAATTAATATGAACTCCGTCGCCAGAATAAGCTTCTTTAGAAACATCTCCGCCTTCGATTACTGGAATGATGTTTAAACCAAACTTTGTAGCGAAAGCATAGTCTCTTTCATCATGTGCTGGGACAGCCATAATTGCACCAGTTCCATAAGTAATTAAAACATAATCAGAAACCCAGATAGGAATTTCCTTTCCTGTTGCAGGATTTATAGCTTTAATTCCTTTAATTTCAACACCTGTTTTATCTTTATTTAATTCAGAACGTTCAAAATCAGATTTTAAACTTGCAGCTGTTTGATAAGCCTTGATTTCATCTAAGTTTGTGATTTTATCTTTTAACTTTTCAATAATATGATGTTCTGGAGCAACAACCATGTAAGTAGCACCAAATAAAGTATCTGGTCTAGTAGTGTAAACTCTTAATTTTTCATCAGAATCAGCTATGCTAAAATCAAGTTCAGCACCTTCGCTTCTTCCAATCCAGTTTCTTTGTTGAATTTTAATCTTCTCAAGAAAATCAACATCATCTAAATCATCAATCAATCTTTGAGCATAATCTGTAATCTTAAGCATCCATTGGCTCTTTTCCTTTTGAACAACAGGGCTACCACATCTTTCACAAACGCCATTTACAACTTCCTCGTTAGAAAGACCAACCTTACATCCAGTACAGAAATTGATTGGCATAGTAGCCTTGTATGCTAAACCATGTTTATATAATTGAATAAAAATCCATTGAGTCCATTTGTAATACTCTGGATCTGTTGTATTTATAACTCTTGACCAATCAAAAGAAAAACCAATTGATTTCAATTGTCTTGTAAAGTTTTCTACATTTTTTTCTGTAATAATTTTAGGGTGAATGTGATTCTTAATTGCAAAGTTTTCAGCAGGCAATCCAAAAGCATCAAATCCTATTGGAAACAATACATTGTAGCCTTGCATTCTTCTTTTTCTTGCAACAATATCCATTGCAGTATAAGATCTTGGATGACCAACATGCAATCCTTGAGCAGATGGATATGGAAATTCGATTAGACCATACCATTTTTTCTTAGAAGAATTATTTTCTGCATAAAAAGTTCCTTCTTTTTCCCATTTATTTTGCCATTTTTTCTCTATTTCTTTATAATTATATGACATGAAAAATCTTCCTTTCTCTGTAAATGTAAATATGCTAGCATTATATCACAAAAAATGGGAAAAATAAACTATAAAATATTGAATTTTAAAACATGGTAGTGTAAAATTGGTGTAAAGTGATAAAAGGAGAGAAAAACATGAATGAACTTAAAGAAAAAATGAATAATATACATGGAATTACGCTTGTAGCATTAGTTGTAACAATTGTTATCTTATTAATTTTAGCAGGAGTAAGCATTAGTACTTTAACAGGAGATAATGGAATAATAAAACAATCAAAATTGGCAACGGAAGAGACAAGCGAGAAAG
>ERZ779992.59-NODE-59-length-78919-cov-3.250596_pt1 | contig 78919 bp, 72 predicted proteins | sample MGYA00511934_ERZ779992 | MGnify/ENA primary metagenome ERZ779992 (study PRJEB29588, sample SAMEA2163248) | human gut metagenome | biome: human gut; feature: human-associated habitat; material: faeces | place: Denmark | collected 2008/2010 ...
CCGGCCGTCGGGGATACCAGCCTGTCTGCTGTGACGATTGTCTGGAACTACATCGGGGAGCTGATCTTTAACTTACTGGTACTGGTCGGGGCAGTCAAGGCATCTGACCGGATCGTAAAAGAAATCATGGGATTATAGGAGGCAGGAAAGAATGGCAGAACCAAAAAAATTAATTTATGACAGTGGAGAGCAGCCGGAGGAAGTATTCTTACGGGTCAGCGGCTACCTGGACAGGGACCGACTGTATGTCGGGATTTACCAGACAGAATATGGATATCCGGAACTTTTTTCCGACCTTACGGTGAACCTGCACCATGCTCCGCTGAACGGTGTGAACGAAGCCTATATCGACCACAATTTCAGCAAAGATCATCTGCGTTTTATCCAGAAATACAAGCTGGGCAGGGTACTGCCGGAGACCGCAGTTTCCGGTTACTGCACCTTTCAGAAGGTCGCCTTCGACCTGAAGAAACTGGCAGAATATGATCCGCAGGGAACCAGGGAATTTATGGAATGCCACGGCATCCAGATAAAGAATGCATCAAAGCAGAAACCAAAGAACAAATCACAGAGAGAAAGGTAGAAAACAACATGGAAGTGAAAATGAATAAAGAAATCCGAGACTATCAGGAGTCAATGTTCTGGGGCTTAAGTTTCCGGCAGTGCCTTTTTTCGGTACTGGCGATCCTGGCAGCCCTTGGGATTTATTTCCTCACCAGAAAGTATGCCGGGGAACAGGTAACCGGATGGCTGTGTGTGCTTGGGGCGGCTCCCTTTGCAGCCTGCGGCTTTTTCCGTTACCACGGCATGACGGCAGAACAGTTTGCATGGGCAGTCATCAAATCTGAACTGCTGTATCCGAAACGGCTGGTATTCAAGTCGGAGAACCTGTACTTTTCCTGCATGGAAGAGAGCCTGCGGCTGGGTGAAAAAATGATGGGAAACGGAGCAGAGCTTCTGGAGAAGAAGCGGACAAAACAGAAGAAACCAAAGAAGCGAAAAGGAAGGGGTGATGCCTTTGATTAAAACCCTGAGTCAGACACTGAAACAGGATAAAGAAAAATTCAGAGTACCGAAGTCTGTCCAGCAGGCGATCCCCATCCGTAAGATCTGGCCGGATGGGATTTTTCAGGTAGAGAATAAATTTTCCCGGACATTCCGGTTTACGGATATCAACTATTCCATTGCCAGCAAAGCGGACAAGACGGAAATGTTTCTGGATTATTCCGAACTTTTAAATGCACTGGATTCCGGCTGTACGGCGAAAATCACCCTGAACAACCGTAAGATCAACAAGGAAGAGTTTGAGCAGTCCCTTCTGATTCCGATGAAAGGGGACGGGCTGGATGAATACCGGAAGGAGTACAATGACATGCTCCTGTCCAAGATCTCCGGTACCAACAACAGCATCTACCAGGAACGTTATCTGACCGTCAGCGTCCATAAGAAAAATATTGATGAAGCCAGAACCTACTTCGCCCGTGTGGGAACAGACATCATCACCCATCTGGCCAAGCTGTCCTCCATCGGGGAAGAGCTGGATGCAGAGCAGAGGCTCCAGATCTTCCGGGACTTTTTCAAGGCAGACGTTCCACAGAGTTTCCCGTTTGACATGAAAGCCTTTGCGAAAAAAGGACACAGCTTCAAAGACTGGATCTGCCCGGACACGATGGAATTCCACAACGACCATTTCAAACTGGGTGAGCAGTACGGCAGAGTCCTTTTCATGGAAGATTATGCCAGCTATGTAAAAGACGAGATGGTATCGGAGCTGTGCGGCCTTGGCAGAAACCTGATGCTGTCCATTGACATCATTCCGGTACCGACAGATGAAGCAGTGAGGGAGATCCAGAACCGACTGCTGGGCGTGGAAACCAACGTGACGAACTGGCAGAGGCGCCAGAATGCAAACAATAACTTTTCTGCCGTGGTTCCTTACGATATGGAGCTGCAGAGAAAAGAGACTAAGGAGATGCTGGATGACCTGACTACCAGGGATCAGAGGATGATGTTCGGCATCCTGACCATGGTACATATGGCAGACAGCAAGAAACAGCTGGATTCTGATACGGAAACCCTGTATTCCATTGCAAGAAAACACCTCTGCCAGATGGCAACCCTGAAGTGGCAACAGGTCGATGGACTGAACACCGTCCTGCCATATGGTCTGCGGAAAATTGATGCCGTGCGAACCCTTACAACAGAGTCCACTGCCGTATTGATTCCATTCCATACGCAGGAGATCATGCAGCCGGGCGGCATCTATTATGGGCAGAATGCAGTCAGCAAAAATATGCTGGTGGCAGATCGAAGGAAACTGTTAAATGGCAACTCTTTCCGACTGGGTGTCAGCGGTTCGGGAAAGAGCTTCTCAGCAAAAGAGGAGATCGTAGACCTTGCCCTTTCCACGGAAGATGACATTCTCATCCTTGATCCGGAGTCGGAGTTTGCTTCTCTGGTGGAAGCCTTAAACGGAGAGGTCATCCGGATCTCGGCAACCTCGGATACCCATCTGAATGCACTGGATATGGATTCTGCCTATGGCAATGACCGAAATCCTCTGATTGAGAAGTCAGAATTTATCCTGTCCCTGTTTGAGCAGCTCGTAGGAGCCGGAAACCTTTCGGCAAAGGAGAAATCCATCCTTGACCGCTGCACCGCAGATGTGTACCGGGATTATATGAGGGGCGGTTACAAAGGGCAGGTACCGACTTTGAAGGATCTGTACCGACAGCTCATGCTCCAGCCGGAGGAAGAAGCCAGAGGACTGGCCCTGTCTTCGGAATTGTTTATCAACGGAAGTCTGAACACCTTTGCCCAGGAAACAAATGTCAACACGAAGAGCCGTATCATCGACTATGACATCCGGGAGCTGGGCGAACAGCTGATGCCCCTTGGCATGCTGGTCACACTGGATTCGATTTTCAACCGTGTGATCCAGAACTGGAAGAAGGGAAAAACGACATGGATCTTTGCGGATGAGTTTTATCTGCTGTTCCGCTACGAATACAGTGCGGACTTTTTCTACCGCCTGTACAAGCGTATCCGTAAGTATTCCGGATTTGTCACCGGGCTTACCCAGAACGTTGAGGAACTTCTGAAATCTGATACCGCCCGCCTGATGCTGGCGAACAGTGAGTTCCTGATCCTTTTGAATCAGGCCACCACCGACCGGGATGAGCTTGCGGCACTTCTGAACATTTCAGACAACCAGTTATCCTACATCACCAATGTGGGTGCCGGCCACGGCCTGATCCGCTGCTCCGGGAATCTGGTGCCGTTTGAAAATTCGTTTCCAAGAAATACCAAACTGTACCGCCTGATGACGACCAAGCCGGGCGAAGCGTAAGAGCGGTACAGACCGGGACTGGAGGTGAGAGATGAAGGATATCAAAACCAAAGAAGTTACAACAAAACCAAAAACCAAAAATCCTGCCTCCAGAATCCCCAAGGAGCTGATGCGGACGGCCATACTGGAGAGCAAGGAAAAATCCCAGACCATCGCAAATGCCAGGGACAATGACATGGGGGAACAGTCCCCATCCGAATATGCCAGTGGGAAAGTCACATCCGCAGAGGAATGGGCTGCAAGAAAGACAGGCAGAACTGTAACCAGAGCCGGAAAGACAGCCGCACAGACTTCCTACGAGAAGATCAAACTGAGAGTTACTGGTAAAAAAGAAGCGGAGGAAGAAGCCGCCAGAGGAACAGGGGACACACAGACTGCCGATCCTGCCAGCCGGGAAGCACCCAAGCAGAAGAGCCGGGAAAAGGCGGCTGTAAACGGGAAAATCAAAAGCCGGGAAGCTCAGGAAGCACAGATTCGGGAAGTACAGATCCAGAAAGCCCAGCGGCAAAAGGCGGTTTCAGATGCCGTCAAAACGAAAGAGCAGAAGATCCGGGCTGCCAGGGAGACACCAAGAATCCAGAACGGACAGGAGATAGCAGAAATGAAGCAGCTCTCCATCCAAGAACAGAGCCGGAAGAAGGAAGCAAAAGATACCGCAAGGCAGACCGCCATCCGACAGAAACAGCCGGAAACCATTCGGATCAAGGAAAAACCAAGGAAACAGCCGGAGCCGAAAACCATACAGAAGCGTACCATCAAGACGGCTCCCCAGTCTGCGAAGATCAGCGTCCAGCCAGAGCAGAAGCTCCGTGCGGCCAGCTCCAACGCCCTGACAGCCCGGATGCAGAAGCAGATGGAACGAAGGGCAGCAAAACAGGCGGCAAAGAAAGCTGCCTTGCAGACTTCCAACAGCGTCCGCCGGATGCAGAAAACGGCAAGGGCAGGGGAGAATACATTCAAGGCGGCTAGGGCCGCCGTGGAAGTGGCAGCGAAAACCGTGCAGTCCATGATGGCTGCACTGGGAGCCGCCGGAGCAGTTATTGTTCTTCTGTTGGTCATCATGGTCGGGATCATCGGCGGTGCGGCATTTTCTGGAAGCTCGGAAAGCAGCGAAGCACTTAGCCAGGAAGTCCTTTCCTATACGGCAACCATACAGAAATATGCCAACCAGTACGGAATCCCCGAATACGTTTCCGTGATACAGGCGATCATGATGCAGGAATCCGGCGGCCGGGGAACCGATCCCATGCAGAGCAGTGAGTGCCCATACAACACCAGGTACTCCAACAGTCCCAATGCCATCCAGGACGCAGATTATTCCATCCAGGTAGGAATCCAGTATTATGCAGACTGCCTGAAGGAAGCCGGATGCACCAGTCCACAGGATATGGATAAGCTGAAACTGTCCCTGCAAGGATATAACTACGGCAACGGATACATAACGTGGGCGATACGGAAGTATGGCGGTTACAGTGCCGAAAACGCCCTGCAGTTTTCCAACGAGCAGGCGGCTTCGCATGGATGGAGTGCCTATGGCGATCCAGAGTACGTCCCACATGTCCTGCGGTATTATTCCAGCGGCGGATTGTTTGCCGGCCTGTTTGGAGGCAACGGCCAGATCGTATCGGTGGCACTTACCCAGCTTGGAAATGAAGGAGGCCAGAAGTTCTGGTCGTGGTATGGCTTTGACAGTCATGTGGCATGGTGTGCCTGCTTTGCCAGCTGGTGTGGGGATCAGGCAGGACTAATCGAGAGCGGCAAGATGCCAAAATTCTCCCTGTGCGATGATGGAATCGCATGGTTCCAGAGCAAGGGAAAGTGGAAAAGCCGGGGATATTCCCCAGCACCCGGAACCCTGATCTTTTTTGACTGGAACGGGGACGGAACCTCAGACCATGTGGGAATCGTGGAGAAAACCGAAGGCAGTACCGTATACACCGTAGAAGGAAACTCCAGCAATGCCGTGAACCAGAGAAGCTATGCTATCAATAACGGAACGATCATGGGATATGGGTTGATTAACTAGTGCAAAAAGACATGTCTTTAGAAATAATGATACACAAAAACAGCAAAGTAATAAATTGCGATATTACTTTGCTGTTGAAAATATAGTCAATGGTTTTTGCGATACTCCCGTGGTGTTACCTGATAAGCATCCTTAAAAGCAGAAGTAAACTTACTCTGGCTGTCATATCCAACAGCACTTGCGATGTCTGCAATCGATGTATTTGTTTCCAATAACATTCTGGCTGCATGTTCCATTCGGTGTTCTTTTACATGGGCTGCGATGGAAGTGCCATAGACTGCTTTAAAGATATTTTTTAAAGTAGTCGTATTAATCAGGTACTCTTTTGACAATTCATCAATCGTAATGCGTCGGTCAAGATTGGAAAGAAGCTGTTCATGAATCTGGCGGATCAGAGCCACCTGCTCAGCCTGGTATTCATCAAGATGTTTTTCTGACGCAGGTTCGGCTTTGGCAAGATACAGAAGAAGCTCCAGGGCTTTTAGATTCTGATAGGCTGAGACCATGTTTTCAGGCTGTCCATAGAATCCCTCAAAAATAGCATTTGTTTCTTCGTTTCCGGCAAAAGAAGAAAAGCTGTCTTTCAGACAATATTTTTTCAAAAATAGTTCCCCGGTGATGCCAGTATCTTTTAGAAGAACAGGCGGCTCTTTGGTGAGCAGATCAAGATCGACACATAAGGTAAGCCCTTCGTAATACTTATTTGGGAGTGAAAGTTCTGAATCTGCACAGACTTCCATGGTATGAATAGAATAATCGCCGGGACCGAGATAAACAGAAAACCCATTTTTCATTTTCCAGCCGATCCGGCCTGCATGACAATAATTGATTTCCATTACACGAGAAAGCGGCTGGTGATGTAAAGATAAATTTTCTTTGTACATTGTATAGTAGGAAAGTTCCATGCCTGGTGCAAGTGTCACTGTCTGCATGGAATTTTTCCTGTTTGATTTCAGAATGGTTGTCTGCACTTCTGATAAATTGGATTTCATGTTAGATATCACCTCTGTAAAATTCATTAGTCATCCGGACAGGTAATCTTAAGCATCCCTTCGATTGCTTTATGAAGAAGCTGAACTTCTGGAGCATCAACAGCCTTATAGTACATTTCTTTTCCAGAACGCTGACTGGTGATTAGCCCACAACTCTTTAACAATCTCAGATGATGAGAAACGGCAGGGCTGCTCATATCCATCAGAGCGGAAATCTTGATCACACATTCTTCGTGGTGACAAAGCAAAAGAAAAATACGAAGTCGGTTGCCGTCGGAAAGCTGTTTGAAGTAATCTGCTACATTTATAAAATTAGCTGTATTTGTAATATCAGCCATTGTCTGTTCTGACTCTGAAACATGAGCGTGGTCATGCGGTAAAAGATCTGATTTCATATAATTCCTCCTTTTAGAAACTGAGTTTATTATATCATAGGAAAGAAAAAACACAAGACAGATGGAGAAAGGTGTTTATATTTCGTATAAATAGCCCAATCGGAAATAGTTTTATCCCGTACGGAAGCGAATAGTGTGAAAGTATTGATTTTTTTTCTGAAATTGATTATAGTATCGCCTGTAAAGAGAAATACCCCACAGGGGTATAGTGAGGAGGCGTAAGAAAGCATGAAAAAAGATTTTTTTGACATTACTGGAATGACATGCTCCGCCTGTGCCAACAGAATTGAAAAGGGAGTGAAAAAACTTCCGGGCATACAGGAGGTTTCAGTAAATCTGTTAAAAAACAGTATGATGGTTTCGTATGATGAAACTGCTTTGAATAGAGATGACATCATACAATCCGTAGAAAAAGCCGGATACGGTGCCAGCGTAAAAGAAGAAACCCAGAAATCACAGGTTTCCTCTAATACAGGAGCAGAAAAGAAAGATGCCGCAAAAGAACAGTATAAACTGATGAAAAAGCGTTTGTTCTGGTCAGCAGTATTTACCATTCCGCTGTTCTATATTTCCATGGGGCATATGTTTGGATGGCCGCTGCCGCAGGGACTTCTGGGAATGGAAAATGCAATGAACTTTGCTTTTACACAGTTCCTTCTGCTGGTTCCGATTCTTTTCATTAACTCTCATTATTACAAGACAGGATTCCGTACCCTGTTTGAGGGTTCACCAAACATGGACTCCCTGGTGGCTCTTGGATCTGGAGCGGCCGTTGTCTATGGTATTTATGCAATTTATAAGATCAGTTATGGTCTTGGACATATGGATATGCAGATGGTTGACAGCTTTATGATGGATCTTTATTTTGAATCTGCAGGAACCATCCTTACCTTGATCACATTAGGAAAAACTCTGGAAGCGAGAGCAAAAGGAAAGACATCGGATGCGATCACAAAGCTGATGGATCTTGCTCCAAAGGTTGCCAGAGTGGAACGAAATGGAAAAGAAATGAGAATCCCGGTAGAAGAGGTTCAGGCCGGTGAGATCATCATTGTAAAAGCAGGAGAATCTGTCCCGGTAGACGGTGTTGTACTGGAAGGTAATTCCTCTGTGGATGAATCCGCACTTACCGGAGAAAGTATCCCGGTAGAAAAACATGAGGGAGATACGGTAATCGGTGCAACCATCAATAAAACAGGTTACTTCAAAATGAGAGCGACCAAAGTCGGAAATGACACTGCACTGGCCCAGATCGTTCGTCTGGTGGATGAAGCAACAAGCTCAAAAGCTCCGATCGCAAAACTTGCAGATAAGGTAAGCGGTGTCTTTGTACCGATCGTTATCACGATAGCGATCGTCTCAACAGTAGTCTGGCTGCTTGCCGGATATGGTCTGGAATTTGCCCTGTCTATCGGTATTGCGGTACTGGTTGTATCCTGTCCGTGCGCCCTTGGACTTGCAACTCCGACTGCAATCATGGTAGGAACCGGACGTGGAGCTACCAACGGTATCCTGATCAAATCAGCAGAAGCACTGGAAACAGCCCACAGCCTGAATACCGTTGTGCTGGATAAAACAGGAACTATTACACAGGGAAAACCTGTTGTGACAGATATTTTAACAGAGAAGGGAAAGAAAGAAGAGGAAGTGCTGCAGATCGCGGCTTCACTGGAAAAACTTTCCGAACATCCATTAGCAGAAGCAATTGTTGCCGAAGCGAAAAAACGCAGAATTAACTTTTTACCTGTAGAAGATTTCAAACAGATTCCGGGACAGGGCATCTCCGGAAACATAAACGGAAAAGTGTGTCTGGCTGGAAACAGCAGGATGATGAATGCTTTCCGGGTTTCCAATGATAAATTAGTAAGACTGGGAGAACAGCTTGCAGACAATGGAAAAACTCCTCTGTTCTTTTCCTATGGCGGTAAAATGGTTGGAGTAGTTGCGGTAGCTGATGTGGTAAAACCAACCAGTAAACAGGCAATCCAGGAGCTGTCTTCCATGGGAATCGAAGTTGTTATGCTGACCGGAGACAATAAAAAGACGGCTCAGGCAATCCAGAAACAGGTAGGAGTAGACCGCGTCGTTGCAGAGGTATTCCCGGAGGATAAGGAAAAAGAAATCCGCAGACTCCAGGAACAGGGCAAGAAAGTTGCCATGGTTGGCGATGGTGTCAATGATGCACCTGCCCTTGCAAGAGCAGATGTAGGAATCGCAATCGGAGCCGGAACTGATGTAGCAATTGAATCCGCAGACTTTGTCTTAATGAAGAGCGATCTACTGGACGTATCAACAGCGATCCAGCTCAGTAAGGCGGTGATCCGAAACATTAAGCAGAACCTGTTCTGGGCGTTCATCTATAATATCATCGGAATCCCGATCGCAGCCGGAGTATTTTATCTTGCCTTTGGTCTGAAAATGAATCCGATGATCGGAGCACTGGCCATGAGCTTCAGCTCTGTCTTTGTCGTAAGCAATGCCCTGCGCCTCAGATGGTTCAAGGCAAAACACAATAAATAAGGTATCATGCATTTTATAATGCTTGAACAATAAATTATAAAAAGTAAAGGAGACTTATATCATGAAAAAAACAATCAATATCGAAGGAATGTCCTGTATGCACTGTGTAAACCATGTAACAGAGGAACTGAAAAAAGTGGAAGGTGTATCCGAAGTTCAGGTAAATCTGGAAGAGAAGAATGCGGTCGTAGAAGTAGGCTGCTGCACTCCGGACGCTGCATTAAAAGCGGCAGTAGAAGAAGCCGGATATGAGGCTGTAAGCATCCAGTAATATGAAAGCAGATCATGGAAGCGTAGAACGAAAGCTGAAGATCGCCAGAGGGCAGATCGATGGGATCCTACAGATGATAGAAAACGACCGTTACTGCGTCGATATATCGAATCAGTTACTGGCTACACAGGCATTGCTGAAAAGTGCCAACCAGCAGATCGTCCAGGCACATATTCAAAGCTGTGTACGGGACGCGCTGCAGACAGAAGAAACCAATCCGAAGCTGGAAGAAGCATTTCAGTTACTGGAAAGGATGGCACAATAGCAGAAAGGAAAGGGCTGTCGCATTGGCAAATATTTTGCTGGGCGGCAGCCCTGCTTTGTTTGGGAAAATGATAGGTATAGGCTATAAAAATTGGATTGAATGGGGGATTCATGATGCAGACTGAAAAGCGAAAAATACTAATTATGGAAAAGGATAGAGAAAATCTGAACATATTGTTTTCTATCCTTGAAAACCAATATGAAATCATTACAGCAGAAGATGAAAAAGCTGGATTAAATTTATTGGAAGAATATTGTGAAGAATTGTCGTTGATTTTGTTAAGTGTTTCAATGCCGGTATCGAATGAAATTGAGTTCCTGAAAAAAGTGCAGGGAGACAGGCTTTTTTCGAATATTCCGATCATTACCATAACAGCAGGCAGTGAAACAGATATAAAGTTAACATGTCTGGATTTATTGGATCTTGGTGTCGCAGATCATGTCAGAAACACTTATGATGCTGAGCTCATCAGAAAAAGAATTCAAAATGTAATCAGATTAAAAGAATCTTCAACAACACTTAAGGCAGTAGAACGGGATGGATTAACAGGATTATATACGGAACAGGCATTTTTTCATTATGCCAGGCAGCTTATGCGATTTAATTCAGGAAAAGAGATGAAGCTGATCGTAGCTAAAATCAAAGACTTTGAATTGCTTAACAGTATTCACGGAATGAAAAAAATGGACGAACTAGTTTGCTATCTGGCATCTGCATATGACGAAAGAGTAAAAAGTGGCTTATTAGCAAAAAGGGGAAGGGATTCTTTCGTAAGTTTAGTCTGCGACAAAAACACATTGGATCATCAGGAATTAGTCGATACGGTGAATAAGATCTTAGAACGTGCTCCAATTACCGGGGCAAAAGTAAAATATGGTATTTATGAAAATATAGATAAAAATCTGTCAATTGCTACAATGTCTGATTATGCATCTATGGCGGCCGAAACAGTTATGGAAAACTATGACTGTGATTATGCGTATTACACAAAAGAGATGGCACAGAAGAGAATTTATGATCAGATGATTGAAAACAGTTTTGCTGACGCATTGGATCATCAGGAATTTGTTGTTTATTATCAGCCTCAAATAGACATTGTTACTGAGAAAGTGATTGGTGCCGAGGCTTTGGTCAGATGGAAAAAATCGGATGGATCTATGGTATATCCGGGAAAATTTATTCCTGTTTATGAAAAGGATGGACTGATTCGAAAACTGGATGAATATGTTTTCCGAAAGGTTTGCCTGATGCAGAAACGGATGATTGAACAATCAAAAAAATGGGTAGCTATATCTGTGAATCTCTCCAGATCCAGTGCTCTTTACGAAAATGTGGCAGAGCAATATATAAAGATAGCAAAAGAAAATAAGGTGCCAGCTGCCAGTATTTCTTTAGAAATTACAGAATCAGCCGCTGTTTACAGTAAAAGAATTAAGAAAAAAACAGAACAGTTGGTAAAAGCAGGGTTTGCACTGCATGTAGACGATTTTGGTTCTGGTTATTCTTCGCTGGCAAGTTTAACGGAACTTTCGTTTAGTACTCTCAAAATTGATAAAAGCCTGATTGACCATATATGTGAAGATAGAGGAAAAACTCTGGTAGAACAGGTGATTATGTTATCGAAAGTATTGAACATGAAAGTAATTGCAGAAGGAGTGGAAACAAAAGAACAGTTGGAAGAACTGAGAAAAATGAAGTGCGATGAGGTGCAGGGGTTCTATTATGCACAACCAATGCCGGAAAATGAATTTGTCGAATATGTAGAGAAAAACAGACAAAGGCAGAAATAAATCCAAAAGGAAATAGTTTTAGCCATATTGGCAGCAATCCATCCCAAAGTATTGATTTTTGACTTGTGGCATAGTATATTGCACCTGTAAAGATTAAAAGATTATTTAATGGTTTATTAGAGGAGGGTGGGGTGAGCAGTCAGACTTGATAAATGGTGAGTTGGAAGAAGCAAGGAAGAACATCGAGGAATTAACAGATTTTTTTAAAATGCTGGACGATCCCAGCCGGGTACAGATTTTGACCGTACTTTTCCAGGGAGAAATGGCAGTAACGGAGATTGCAGACCAGCTGGGAATGTCCCTGCCGGCTGTTTCATACCAGCTTCGGATTTTAAAAGCAAACGGGCTGGTTCGGAAGCGCAGGGAGGGGAAAAATGTTCTTTATAAGATTGTAGATGAACATGTCAGGATCATTCTGGAAAAAGGAAAAGAACACATAGAAGAAAAAGAACATACAGCCTGGCATGAAATGCCTGCAAGAAGCAGTCGGAAGAAAGGAGTCAGAGAAAATGACAAAAGAAATACAGTTTGAGCTTATGAAACAGGGAAAAGGTTTTATTGCAGCACTGGATCAGAGCGGCGGAAGTACACCGAAAACCCTGAAACAGTATGGAATCCAGGAAGATGCCTATCAGACAGAAGAAGAAATGTACGAAAAAGTACATGAAATGAGAACAAGAATCATTACCAGCCCGGCGTTCTCTTCGGATCACATCATAGGAGCGATCCTTTTTCAGAAAACAATGGACCGTGAAATCGAAGGAATGTATACGGCAGATTATTTATGGAAGATGAAAGGAATTGTTCCGTTCTTAAAAATCGATCAGGGTCTGCAGCCGGAAAAAGACAGCGTTCAGCTTATGAAGAACATGCCGCAATTAGAAGAAGTTTTAAGCCATGCAAAAGAGCGGTATATCTTCGGTACCAAAATGCGTTCCGTGATTAAAGGGGCAAACGAGAATGGAATCAAAGCAGTTGTAAGACAACAGTTTGAAATCGGACTCAAAATCGCTCAGGCTGGACTGGTGCCGATCCTGGAGCCAGAGGTAGATATTCATATCGCAGATAAAAAAGAGGCAGAAGAAATTCTTTTAAGATACTGCCAGGAGGAACTGCAGAAACTTCCGGAAGATGTAAGGATCATGTTTAAATTTTCAATCCCATCAGCAGATGGATTTTATTCTGAATTAATGGAAGATCCACATGTTGTGAGGATTGTTGCTTTATCAGGAGGGTACAGCAGAAAAGAAGCAGACGAAAGACTGAAAAGAAATCCAGGACTTATCGCAAGCTTCTCAAGAGCATTATTGGAAGATATTTCAGTCAATCAGACACAGGATAAATTTGACCAGGTGCTTTTAGACACTGTAAAAGAAATTTATGAAGCATCAGTCAAATAAGAAACATACTTGTAGTCAAAATTTTGAAGAAACAAAGGAAGGTGAAAGACAATGACAATGGATCAGTTACAGCCGAAGCAAAGTGCTTTTATCAAGGCTGTAGGCGGTGACGGGGCACTCCGGCATCATCTGCTGGATATGGGCCTGACACCGGGAACAGAAGTAACACTCCAGAAAATAGCCCCGATGGGTGACCCGGTGCAGATGGAGTTAAGGGGATATGAACTTACCCTGCGCCGGGATGAGGCACGAAAGATAGAAATTGAAAATATCCACCAGAAACAGGAAAAGCAGCAAAAGAAAGATACCTACCATAAAAATATTCCACATCCGGGAAAAGGAGAGCTTGGAAAAGCAGAGAACTATCACCACCATGATAAGGAACTCCCGAAGGGAAGAAAGATTACATTTGCCCTTGCGGGTAACCAGAACTGTGGAAAGACAACCCTGTTTAATCAGCTTACAGGTGCAAATCAGCATGTAGGAAACTTCCCAGGCGTTACCGTAGACCGAAAAGATGGTACGATACGAAACCATCCGGAAGCGACCGTTACCGATCTTCCTGGAATCTACTCCTTATCGCCGTATTCAAGCGAAGAGATCGTAACAAGGGACTTCCTGCTGAACTCACATCCAAGCGGGATCATCAATATTGTAGATGCATCCAACCTGGAGAGAAACCTCTGCCTTACCATGCAGCTGATGGAACTTGGTATTCCAATGGTACTTGCACTGAATATGATGGACGAAGTTCGGGAAAATGGAGGTTCTGTCAGGGTCAATGAATTGGAAGAGATTCTTGGTATTCCGGTCATCCCGATTTCAGCAGTAAAAAATGAGGGCGTGGATGAGCTGATCGACCACGCAATCCATGTGGCAAGATTTCAGGAAACACCGGGAAGAATTGATTTCTGTCCGGATAATGAGAAAAAGAGCGATCCTGTAGGTGCAGTACACCGCTGCATCCATGCGGCAGTACATATGCTGGAACCAGAAGCAAAAGCACATGGTATTCCGGTAAGATTTGCAGCTACAAAACTGATCGAAGATGACTATCTGCTTGAAAAAGAAATCCGGTTATCAAAAGAAAAGGAAAAGGCTTTTTCTGAGATCATCCGGGTCATGGAAAAAGAGTCCGGGCTTGACCGGAAGGCGGCAGTGGCAAATATGCGGTTTACCTTTATTGAAAAACTTTGCGAAAAGACAGTGACCAGACCGCATGAAAGCAAAGAACATAAACGAAGCATGGCGATCGACCGTGTCCTGACCGGAAAATATACCGCAATTCCCTGCTTCCTTGGAATTATGGGACTGATCTTTGTAATGACCTTTAATTTTATCGGAGCATGGCTTTCTGATGGGATGGGTGCCATAGTGGATACGGTGATCAGCCTGATCGCTGGTGCGATGGCAGCTACCAATGTAAATCCAGTTGTACAGTCCTTAGTCGTAGATGGTATCTGCCAGGGCGTTGGAAGCGTCATCAGCTTTTTACCGACGATCGTAACTCTGTTTTTCTTCCTTTCTATTTTGGAAGATACGGGCTACATGGCCAGAGTTGCCTTTGTTATGGATAAACTGCTTCGTAAGATCGGATTATCCGGAAGGAGTTTTGTCCCGATGCTGATCGGATTTGGCTGTTCCGTACCGGCGATCATGGCAACCAGAACCCTTTCCAGCGAACGTGACCGGAAAATGACCATCCTGCTGACTCCGTTTATGAGCTGCAGTGCGAAGCTTCCGATCTATTCACTGATGGTGGGAACGTTCTTCCCAAGAAAATACCAGGCACTGACGATGGTAGGACTTTATATTTTCGGTGTGCTCTGTGCGATCCTGTATGCACTGATCCTGAATAAAACAAAGTTCCGTGGAGAACCGATCCCGTTTGTTATGGAACTTCCGAATTACAGACTTCCGTCAGCGAAAAGTGTGGTACAGCTTCTCTGGGAAAAAGCAAAGGGATTTTTACAGAAAGCATTTACAATCATCTTTGCGGCAACGATCGTGATCTGGTTCTTACAGACATTTGACAGCCGATTAAATGTGGCAGCATCCGCAGAAAATAGTCTGCTGGCGGCATTGGGCAATCTGGCGGCACCGATCTTCGCACCGCTTGGCTTTGGGGACTGGAGGGTTGCAACAGCCCTGATCACAGGCTTTACTGCAAAAGAAAATGTAGTATCTACTTTAAATGTACTGCTTGGTGGAAACACCGCTGGAATCAATACCCTGTTCACTCCGTTTACAGCTACGGTATTTCTTGTATTTACCTTACTCTACACCCCATGTATGGCAGCGATTGCAACGGTAAAACGGGAAATGGGAGGAACAAAAGCGGCTGTTATGACAGCAGTGAGCCAGTGCCTGATCGCATGGATTGTTGCATTTGCAGTTCGGCTGTTAGGAATGGCAATAGGACTTGCGTAATAACAGAAAATATTTTCTCTGTATGATAAGTTCCGCAGGAGTATGCTGGAAATTCGGGTCTCGTTTGCAAGACCCGAATTTCATATCAAAACATAAAAAATGTGATAGAAAGAGGTACGATAGATGAAGAAACCTATGTTACAGATAAATGATCTGACAGTGGCTGTGGAGGACAGAGAACTCCTGCACCATGTCAATCTGGAAATAAAACGCGGTGAGACACATGTTTTAATGGGACCAAATGGAGCTGGCAAATCAACCCTTGGAAATGTATTGATGGGTAATCCGAAATATCAGGTTAAAGGGGGAACGATCCATTTTCTTGGAAAAGATATCACAGAGGAATCTGCTGATAAGAGAGCACAGGATGGAATTTTCCTTTCCTTTCAGGAACCATTAGAAGTACCGGGACTGGCGCTGGATTCCTTTTTAAACAATGCGGTACGCAAGCGGCGTGGTAATCAGGTACGGATCTGGAATTTCATGAAAGAAGTGGATGCGGCAATGAAGATTTTGCAGATGGACGCTTCCTATAAGAACCGCGGGCTGAATGTCGGATTTTCTGGCGGTGAGAAGAAAAAAACAGAGATTTTACAGATGATGTTGTTAAAACCGGAGCTTGCTATCTTAGATGAGACAGATTCCGGACTGGATGTGGATGCCGTACGTCTGGTTTCTGCGGGTATCGAAGAATATCGTAAAAACAATGATAAAGGTATCCTGGTTATTACGCATAGTACGAGAATTTTAGAGCAGCTTCATGTGGATTATACACATATCATGGTGGACGGACAGATCGTTGCAACCGGAGATGGAAGCCTGGTGGATAAGATCAACCGTGAAGGATATAAGGAGTATGTGGAAGAATGAAAGAAAAAACTTATGTAGCGGATATCGACCGCACCATTTATGATATCCGAAATGATGATAAAGATGCTTACCATATACAGGCAGGGCTGACTGAGGATATCGTGCGGAAAATATCGGATGAAAAGGACGATCCGGTATGGATGCGTGAGCTTCGTATGAAATCGCTTCAAATTTACAGACAGATGCAGATCCCGGACTGGGGACCTTCGATTGACGGGCTGGACATGGATCATATTGAGACTTATGTACGCCCTAAAACACAGATGCGTGGAAAATGGTCAGAAGTGCCGAGCGAGATCAAAGACACGTTTGAACGTCTTGGAATCCCAAAAGCCGAGCGGAAATCGTTAGCAGGCGTAGGGGCACAGTATGATTCCGAGATGGTTTATCATCATGTGAAAGAGGAAGTAGAGGCTCAGGGTGTTGTATACAGTGATATTGAGAGTGCCATGAAAGGTGAATATGCTGATATGATCCGCAGACATTTTATGAAACTGGTAAAACCAAATGATCATAAATTTGCGGCACTGCACGGAGCTGTCTGGTCAGGCGGTTCGTTTGTTTATGTACCGCCTGGAGTGTCGCTGGATTTTCCATTGCAGTCATATTTCAGACTGAATGCACCGGGTGCGGGACAGTTTGAGCATACACTGATCATTGTAGATGAGGGCGCATATCTGCATTTTATTGAGGGATGTTCTGCACCACGTTATAATGTGGCAAATCTGCATGCCGGATGCGTGGAATTATTTGTCCATAAAAATGCGAAACTGCGTTATTCCACGATTGAAAACTGGTCAAAAAATATGTACAACTTAAACACCAAACGGGCGTTGGTCGAGGAAGGTGGAACGATTGAATGGGTGTCCGGTTCTTTCGGGTCCCATACATCATATCTGTATCCGATGAGTGTGCTGAATGGGAAAGGCGCACACATGGAGTTTACCGGGATCACGTTTGCAGGAAAAGGCCAGAACCTCGACACCGGGGCAAAAGTCGTGCAGAATGCACCGGATACTTCCTCCTATATCAATACGAAATCAATCTCGAAAGACGGCGGCGTCAGCACATTCCGCAGCTCTGTTGTGATCGGAAAAGATGCCGAAAACAGCAAGGCAGCCGTATCCTGTGAATCGTTGATGCTGGATGGCATTTCAAGGTCAGATACTATACCAGCCATGGATATCAAAACCTCCAGGGCAGACGTCGGACACGAAGCAAAGATTGGCAGGATCAGTGATGATGCAGTATTTTATCTGATGTCGCGGGGGATCAGCGAGCAGGAAGCACGCTCCATGATCGTCAGTGGATTTGCGGATGATGTATCAAAGGAACTGCCTCTTGAATATGCACTGGAAATGAATAATCTGATCCAGCTGGAGATGGAAGGGAGCATAGGCTGATGGAAAAAGAACTGATTATAAACAGGCTTCCGGCAAAGACATGGAACTATCTTAAGATGAATGAAGCACATGTCACGGCAGAGATGGATGGCATCCCGTGTGTTCCGAAAATCTGGTGTGTAGCGAAGCCTCATGCAGCGGATGAAAGGGAACAGAACTGTACAGAACTGCCGGAAGGTGTAAGCTGGGAGAAAAAGGCAGTAAAAGAGATCAGAACCGGAATGGGTGAAGAAATCCGAAATTTAAACGCTCCAGAACTGGCAGATACACTTACAATTGAAGAAAACAGACAGGTAAAGGGCACGATTGTATTTTCATACCAGTATGATGCAGACAAAAATTCTTTTAACCGCTTGCAGATCACAGCAGAAAAAAACAGTGAGAGCCATATTGTTTTGCTGTTTCGTGGAGAGCAAAAAAACAGTGAAACGGTGATACACCAATTGCTCGTCAATGCAGAAGAAGGTGCCAAAGTAAATATATATGCAGTACAGCTTTTGGGCAAAAAAGCATGTGCCCTGCTTGATATCGGCGGTGTATGCGATAAAGACGCATCAGTGGAATTGATCCAGATCCAGCTCGGTGCAGAAAAATTATATGCGGGTTGTCTGATGGAACTTATTGGTACGAACAGTTCCTTTGCAGCGGACATCGGATATCTTGCAAAAGAAAATGACTGCTATGATATGAATTATGTAGCACGTCATATTGGAAAAAAGACAGAAAGCCAGATGTATGCAAATGGTATTCTGAAAGGAAAAGCAAAAAAACTGTTCCGTGGAACGATTGATTTTGTCACAGGCTGTACCGGAGCAAAGGGCACTGAGAACGAAGATGTACTTTTGATTGATGAAGGTGTCGAAAATCGGACAATACCACTGATTCTCTGCAGTGAAGAAGATGTAGAGGGAAACCATGGTGCAACGATCGGAAGACTTAGCGAACAGCTCTTGTTTTACCTGGGAAGCAGAGGGTTTAACTCAGAAGAAGCGAAAAATCTGATCGCAAGAGCAAGGATCGATGCACTCTGTGGCAGGGTTCCGTCATCAGAAATCCGAAAAGAAATACAGGTATTTATGGAGGATGATCCGGATGATTGATTACAAAAAAGACTTTCCACTGCTAAAAGAGAAAAATCTGGTTTATCTGGACAATGCGGCAACCTCGCAGCGGCCACGGCAGGTACTTTTGGCAGAACAGAAATTTTATAAAAAATACAATGCAAATCCGTTGCGTGGACTGTATACACTTGGATTTGCGGCGACAGAACAGTATGAGCATGCGAGGGAAAAAGTGCGTGAGTTTATCCACGCACGAAGCATGCGAGAGATTATTTTTACCAAAAATACGACGGAAAGTATCAACCTTACCGCGTACAGTTATGGACTTACCCATTTAAATCCGGGGGATGAGATTCTTGTTACGATCATGGAACACCACAGCAATCTGCTCCCCTGGCAGATGGTGGCGAGGCAGACGGGGGCAAAACTGGTCTATCTGGAGTGTGAACAGGACGGAAGACTTTCAGATGAAAAAATCGCCGCCGTCATCAGCGAAAGAACAAAGTTTGCAGCAGTAGGACTGGTCTCCAATGTCCTGGGCAGACGGAATCCAGTTGAAAAGATCATAAAAATGGTACATGAAAAGGGCGGTGTAGTGTTAGTGGATGCCGCACAGGCGGTTTTGCATGAAACCGTAGATGTTACAGTGCTAGATGCGGATTTTCTGGCATTTTCCGGTCATAAAATGCTGGCACCGATGGGGATTGGTGTGCTTTATGGAAAAGAGGCATTATTGGAGAAAATGCCGCCGTTTCTCAGTGGCGGTGAGATGATTGAGTCTGTGACAAGAGAAAGTGCGGTTTATGCGGAACTGCCGCATAAATTTGAGGCAGGAACCGTCAATGGAGCCGGAGCGGTGGGACTTGCAGCTGCCATTGACTATATAAGTGAAATTGGCATGGACACGATCCAGAAGAGAGAAAGAGAGCTTGAGAAACTATTATTTGACGGTATGAGTCAGATTCCGTATGTACATATTTTGGGAAGTGCAAAGCCTGAAGAACATGGCGGTATTTTAAGTTTTGTGGTGGATGGAGTACACCCACATGATATTGCCACCATTTTGGATGACAGCCAGATCGCGGTACGTGCAGGACACCACTGTGCACAGCCTTTGTTAAGACATCTGGGAGTGATGAGCTCCGTCCGTGCCAGCCTGTCATTTTATAATGATGAAAAAGATATCGAATGTTTCCTGAAGTGCCTGGCAGGCGTTCGAAGGAGGATGGGATATGGAAAATAGAAGTTTTTATAATACGATCCTGACAGAACATAACCTGCATCCCCTGCATAAACAGGTCTTAAAGGATGCAAATCTCGCTTTGGAGGGTGTCAATCCAAGCTGTGGGGATGATATCATTCTCCAGCTTAAAGTGGAAGATGGAAAGATTAAAGACGGGGCTTTTTCTGGAAGTGGCTGTGCTATTTCACAGGCTTCCACAGATATGATGCTGGATCTTATCATTGGCAAAACAAAAGAAGAAGCGTTAAAACTCTCTGAAATTTTTCTGAAAATGATCCACGATGAGGCGGTACCAGAAGAAATAGAATTACTGGAAGAAGCTTCTTCACTTCAGGATATTTCCCACATGCCATCCCGTGTAAAATGTGCAGTCCTGGGGTGGCGGACAATGAAAGAAATGTTTGGGCATAAAGAATAACAGAAGTATTCTTGAAAACATATGGGAGGCGATTGGATGAATACAGCGACAATTATCACGATCAGCATTATTGTTACCTTGCTGGTACTTGCGGTAACATATATGGTTGAAGTGAAGAAAAAGAAAAAAAGTTTCTGCTCCGGGAACTGTTCTGGCTGTGCAGTGAGATGCGAAGATATCAAAAACCACGACCAGAACAGAAGAAATTATTCCAAAAGGAAATAGTATTATCCCAAAAAGAAGCAAAACCCTTTGAAGTATTGCTTTTTGGAAACATAGAGTATAAGATACAGACATAAACATTAAACGAGTATTTAAAGGTTTAATGAGAACAAAAAAACATCTAAAAGAAAAGGAGATTTTTATCATGAAAAAAACTTACAAAATCGAAGTAGACTGTGCAAACTGTGCAAATCTTATGGAGGATGCAGCAAAGAAAACCGCAGGCGTTGCAAATGCAACCGTAAACTTCATGACTCAGAAGATGATCGTCGAGTTCGAAGAAGGACAGGATGCAAAGAGTGTTATGAAAGATGTTGTAAAAGCCTGCAAAAAGGTAGAACCGGACTGCGAGATCGAACTCTAAGAAGTGCCGGACTGCAGAAAAGAGATAATAAACGCCTCGTAAGAAAATGGGGCGTTTATTTAAGAAAAACGATTAAACAAATATTTAATGATAAAAATTTGATTTGTGGGAAAGGACATCATTATGAACAAGAAACAGAAAAAGATGCTGACACGTATCCTGATTACTGCAGTGATGCTGATTGCATTACATTTTATTCCAATTACCGGGATCCCGCAGCTTGCCTGCTATCTGGTAGCTTATGGAGTCATTGGCTATGATATTTTGAGGAAAGCTTTTAAGGGAATTTTAAACGGCCAGGTATTTGATGAAAACTTTTTGATGGCAGTTGCTACCGTAGGTGCATTTGCTTTGGCAATTTATGAAAAAAGCGGTGATTACAACGAAGCGATCGCAGTTATGCTTTTCTATCAGATCGGTGAGCTGTTCCAGAGCTATGCAGTAGGAAAGAGCAGAAAAAACATCAGTGCCCTGATGGATATCCGTCCTGATTATGCAAATATGGAAAAGGATGGAAAGATTGAAAAAGTTGATCCGGATGAGGTTGGAATCGGAAGCATCATCGTGGTACAGCCAGGTGAGAAAGTTCCGCTTGACGGAGTTATCATAGAGGGAAATTCAAGTTTGAATACCAGTGCCCTGACAGGTGAGAGCCTTCCAAGGGATGCAAAACAGGGGGATGAGATCATCAGCGGATGCATCAATATGACTGGTGTATTAAAAGTACAGACAACCAAAGAATTTGGGGAATCCACGGTATCCAAGATTCTGGAACTTGTAGAAAATTCCAGTTCCAGAAAATCAAAATCCGAAAACTTTATTTCAAAATTTGCAAAGGTGTATACACCAGCTGTATGTTATGGCGCATTGGCACTGGCATTCCTTCCGCCAATCGTACGTATGCTGTTTATGAGTGCCGCTCCGCAGTGGGGAACATGGATTTATAGAGCACTGACTTTCCTGGTAATCAGCTGTCCGTGTGCACTGGTTATCAGTATACCGCTTAGTTTCTTTGCCGGAATCGGCGGAGCAAGTAAAGAAGGAGTCCTGATCAAAGGTTCCAACTATCTGGAAACATTGGCACAGACAAAATATGTGGTATTTGATAAAACCGGAACACTGACACAGGGTGTTTTTGAAGTAAGTGCCGTACATCACAGCAACATGGATAACGCAAAGCTTCTGGAATATGCAGCACTTGCAGAGTGTGCTTCCTCCCATCCGATCAGTAAGAGCTTGCAGAAAGCCTATGGTAAAAAGATTGACCGCAGCAGAGTTTCTAATATTGAGGAAATCAGCGGTCATGGAATTACAGCAATCGTAGATGGAAGAAAAGTTGCAGCAGGCAACAGTAAACTGATGAAGAAACTGAACATTCCTTACCATGACTGCCACAGCGTAGGTACCATCATCCACATGGCAGTTGACGGAGAGTACGCAGGACATATTGTAATTTCCGATATTGTAAAGCCGCATTCCAAAGAAGCCATCGCAGCACTGAAAAAGGCTGGCGTAGAGAAAACTGTTATGCTGACCGGAGATGCAAAGCGTGTAGCGGAACAGGTAGCCGGCTCTCTTGGTCTGGATGAGGTTTACAGTGATCTGCTCCCATCCGATAAAGTATCAAAAGTAGAAGAGCTGTTAAGAATCAAATCTGAAAAAGATAAACTGGCATTTGTCGGTGACGGTATCAACGATGCCCCGGTACTGACAAGAGCGGATATTGGTATCGCTATGGGAGCTATGGGTTCTGATGCCGCCATTGAAGCAGCGGACATCGTCCTGATGGATGATGAGCCGATGCAGATCGCGAAGGCAATTAAGATTTCCCGTAAGTGTATCGGTATCGTATATCAGAACATTGTTTTTGCCCTGATCATCAAGTTTGCATGCCTGGGACTTGGCGCAGTTGGTATTGCAAATATGTGGTTTGCGATTTTTGCAGATGTAGGAGTTATGATCCTTGCCATCTTAAATGCAATCCGGGCACTGAGAGTAAAGAATCTGTAAATCCGTCACAACGAATCATTGCTTGCAGAAAAGGAGGTGGGCTGGTGGAAAAGTCGAGAGAAGAACTGGATCGGATTGCGGAACTGTTTAAAACCCTGGGTGATGTGACTCGCATTCAGATACTTTATGGACTGGAAGACGAAAAATGTGTAAGTGAATTAGCAAGAGAACTTGATATGACACATTCAGCAGTGTCTCATCAGCTTAGCGTCCTGAAAATAAACAGGCTGGTCAATAAAAGCCGGAAGGGTAAGCAGATTTATTATCAATTATCAGATGATTCTATTAAGTCTTTATTGAAAATGGGTGAGAACTATGCTTGCTCCAGGTAAACAATGGATACAGATATAAGAGACTGTTGATAAAAAATACCAGCAGATAAATGTCAGGCGCAGGTCATGAAGGATAATCTGCGCCTGTTTAAAAATAAAAGGAAAAGAGGTTACGAAAATGGGACATGTAATAGCCGTATCAGGAAAAGGCGGCGTAGGAAAAACAACATTATGTGGATTGTTGATTCAATATCTTGGTGATACAGGGAAAGGCCCGGTTTTAGCTGTAGATGCAGATGCCAATTCCAATTTAAATGAAGTACTGGGAGTTACTTCGGAGGTTACGTTGGGCGAACTGCGTGAAGAAATAGAACGGGCAGGTGTGGATGACCGTTATAAAATTCCATCTGGAATGACCAAACAGGCTTATCTGGAAATGAGACTTACGGATGCAATCGCAGAGGAAGATAAATATGATCTGATGGTGATGGGAAGAACGCAGGGACAGGGCTGCTACTGTTTTGTAAATGGTCTGGTTCAAAACCAGGTGCAAAAGCTGCAGAATCATTATCCGTATGTTGTAATTGACAACGAGGCAGGCATGGAGCATATCAGCAGGGGAGTCATTCCTATGATGGAAACAGCTATTCTTGTCAGTGATTGTTCCAGACGCGGGGTTCAGGCGGCAGGAAGAATCGCTGAATTGATGAAAGAACTGAATTTTAAACCCCAAAAAGTAGGATTGATCGTGAATCGTGTGCCAGATGGAAAGCTGGATCAGGGAACACTGGAAGAAATTCAAAAGCAGAAACTGGAGCTTTGGGGAATTGTTCCGCAGGATGATGAAGTGTATCGTTTTGACTGTGAGTGTAAGCCAATTGTTCAGCTTCCAGCCGATTCACCAGTAAGAAAAGCACTGGATGACATCGTAAAAAAAATAGAATTATAATGAAAAGAGGTTAAAAAATATGAAAATTGCTGTTTGTGGAAAAGGTGGAAGTGGTAAAAGTACAGTTACTACATTACTTGGCAGATATCTGGCAAAGCAGGGGAAAGAAGTCCTTATTATTGATTCGGATGAATCCAATTATGGACTGCATCGACATCTCGGAATGGACAACCCGGTAGATTTTACAGAATATTTTGGTGGAAAACAGGAAGCACTTAGTGATTTAATGGCATCTCAATTTTCATATCAGTTTATTAAAGAAACATGGAAAATAAAAGATATTCCGGAAAAATATTATACAGAATCTGATGGAATCAAACTGATGGTGAGCGGAAAAATCAAGCAGGTGAATGAAGGATGCTCTTGTACCATGGGTGCAATTATCAAACAATTTGTTGCAAATTTACAGATGGAGGATAATCAAATTGCTATCCTGGATATGGAGGCTGGAATCGAACATTTCGGGCGAGGCATCGATGATGAAGTTGATGTAATCCTGATGGTCTGTGATCCTGCCTATGAGTCCGTGCAATTTTTACATAAAATAGATGAGTTGGGAAAGAGTATCGGCAAAACGGTTTATTTTGTGTTAAATAAGATGACTCCGGAAGCAGCGGAAGTGATAAAAAAAGAAATAGCTGATTCTGAAAGAATCCTTGCTGTTCTCCCAGTAAATCCAGAAATACAAAGCAGTGCTTTGAAAGGGGGAAAAATTGAAATAGGAGAAACAGAATCAGATGAGATTAGAAAAATAGCTGAAAAATTATAACTATATAATGTAAGAAACTTATATCAGAATAAAACAGAATTATACATCTGCTTATGAGAATTGATATCAAGATAAAGGGAGCAGAGTTGTTATTTCTTATTGTGGAAATCCATAAGAACGGAAAAATATATTTGCCAGCTTAGATGTAAAAGATACCTTATGAGGTATAGAGCAAACTAGATATGAAAAATGCAAAATACAATGTATTGGTATATGACAACAATTATCATGTACATCCCGAAATGACAACTAGCGTAAACTCAAGTTATGTAGAATCTTTACAGGAATTTCTACATAATTTGAGTTTAATCTCTTATGATGCCATTATTATAGGTGCTGTTCTATATAAAGAAGATATCAGTAAAATTATATTGACTATTCGAAAGATGACGTTAGTACCAATTATTGTTTTAAGCAATAACCCAACAGAAAAGAAACGAGAACTGATATATGCAGGAGCAGACTGTGTGATGGATATAAATAGCAGTACAGAAGAACTTGACTTGCATCTTTTTTCATTACTTCGAAGAACAAAAGAATGGAAACATTTAAAAAAAGCTTCAGAAACAAAGATTGTTCAAGGAAAGTTGGTTATAAATCAAAGTCATCATGAAGCGAAATGGAATGGCATAGAAGTACATCTGACACGACAAGAACATAATTTTCTCTACCTGCTTGCATCATCACCCAGAAGAATTTATACATTTGAACAGATTTACCAGCTTGTCTGGAAAGATTATCCTGTTGGTGATATAAAAAATATTATCTGGTGTCTGGTAAAGCGACTGAGGAAAAAGCTGAATGCTATTGAAGATGGTGCAGGAAACTGCATTGTCAGTGTTCGGGAAGTAGGATACAAATTTGAACTGAATAATGAAAATGAGCAGCAGTAAGGCGAATGATCCGTAAAAAGATTGTTCGTCTTATTTTATTTATTCTGGAAAGAAGGTGATAAAAACTGACCGTCAATTGACAGTTTTCTGACCGTTAGCTGACAGGTACATCCGATACACTGTGACTTTGTAAAAAAATGATTACAAAGGAGATCCGTGTTTGCAGGGAAACAGCAGAGATGCCGGACATTCCTGTGGACAGGAAGAACGAGCCAGATCACCGCCACACTCCGATTTGATTTCACAAAAATTCAGATCGGAGGAAAAGATAAGTGGCTTATAACAAAGCAAAAGAAGAATATAGATGGAACCAGTGGAAAGCAGAGGAAGAGAAGATCCTGCGTGAGCAGGGTGTGGATGAAGAGACGATCCAGAAGCTCCGGGAGTATGACTGGAACGATTTTAACGCAGAGCGGAGATTCCGGGAACATCAGACCTCACTTCTGGACTGTATGGAACTGCTTCTGGAAGAAAAAGAATCAGGAGAGTCTCAGCCAGAGAGTGTGGAAGCCCTGCTCGATACCGTGGAGAATGAGGAATTGCTCCAGATCCTGTTATCGACTGACAAGAAAACTCTTCAGATGGTTGTTCTGAAGATGATGGGATATGCACCAAAGGAGATCAGCCATCACATGGAACTGCCGGAGCAGACTGTTTATACAAGACTGCGGAGGTTACGGGAGAAAATCAAAAAGTCCATGAAATTTGAATAAAACAAAAGGCTCTCATCGGCTGATTATCAGAACGAACAGACAGGAGGATTGATACGATGGATGAGAAAGAAGTGTCCGAAATGCAGGAAGAAATGATGACGGTGCTGGTAGTCGAGCCGATGAAAGCACCTTATGTCAAGATCATCCCCAATGAGCTGGAGAATCTGCAGCTGGCGGTAGGTGGTGACATTGAGATGACCTATCCGTTTGAGGATGAGGTTGGAATTCTTTTAAACGGCAATGGAAAATTTGAGGGGCTGCCGTTAAATCGGGCATTGTACGATGACCGAGGACAGGTCTATGATGCCATTGCCGGAACATTCCTTGTAGTAGGACTGACAGAAGACGATTTTACTTCGCTGACACCGGAGCAGATTGAAAAGTTTAAAGAAAAATATCAGTCACCGGAAGTTTTCACCCTGTTTAACGGGGAACTTCATGTGATGAAGATGCCGCCGGAAGAAGCCAAAGAGCAGAAAGAAAAGCAGAAGAAAGATGCACAGCAGAAGAATCCGGCAAAAGGAAAAAAGAAAAACAGATCCGGGGAATCACGATAAAAAATTTTTTTGTGAAGTGAATAAAAAAATACACTGCCATCGGCTAGTAAGCAGAGGGACATCCCTCGGCTGTTCTTTGGCAAGTGAATATCGGCACTACAGGTACGTTCCCAACCGTAGAAGCGTGACAGCATGAGCGCCATGATTAAGTATAGGGTAAAGATTCTTAGGCTTGGAGCGAGGAAGCATAGCTGTGAATAAGGCGGTGGCAGCCTTTCGCCAGGATCACGGACGGGGGATAATGATACACGTTACCAGCCAGAGAGCGGAAGATGGACTCCGGGTTGTAATCAGAAAGACCCCCAGGACATCTGTGAGAGGCGGCAGGCCACCCGCCTGTAGTGTCCCCTTTCCCAGAAGAAAAACAGGGATGGTTCCGGGGATGCGAGGTCAAATGTGGAACAGCAAGATAAAAAAGAAATCAATGAAGAAGTGTGTCGTTGATATCAGATACCATGCGGCTGTGGGAAACTACAGCCGTATTCTTGTGGTATTAACGTCACATCAAGGGGAGAGAAAGATGGAAGAAACAAAAAGAAGTGAGATGAGCAAGGATCAGTTCTGGAATCTGATTGAAAAAGCAAAGGAAGTGTGTGGCACCGATCTGGATGCTTCGGCGGTGTGGATCAAGCAACAGCTTTTCTATATGACACCGGAGGATGTTCTGCAATTCCATAATCTGGTTTACAGTTACCGGGATGCAGCTTATAAGTATGGCTTATGGACAGCGGCAGGTATTCTGATGGAAACAGGGTGCAGTGATGACAGCTTTTCCGATTTTCGGATGTGGCTGATCGCCCAGGGAAAAGATGTATATCTGAATGCCTTAAAAGATCCGGATTCCCTTTCCGGTGTAACTCCTTATGGATACTGTAGTTTTGAATCATTGGGATATATCTCATCGCAGGTCTACAGTGCCATGAAAGGAAAAAATATTTACCAGGATAGTACAGCCAGAATGCAGATGGAAAGCTATGAGCAGGTGATCCGGGATATTGTGTACCATCCCATGATCGAGTATCCGTTGGAATTGCCAGAAGCCATGGTGGTTTATCCGAAACTCTGTGAAAGGCATTTGTCCGAGCAGGTAAGGAATGCTCCACAGAAGGTAAGGACATGGAATGTTTCCCGGACGGATATCCGAAGGATGATGGCACGTGGAAATGCTGCCATAAAGAAAATGCAGGAGCAGGGAGCAAAAGCACCGGAAGCAGTCAGATCCGTCCGTAAGGGTACGGTAAGATAAGCTTCCCGGCAAGGAGAAGTAATGTGTTATAAAAATGAATATCAAAAAAGGGCGCATGGCGAAGTGGAAAGAATCTTTCGGGAACTTCTACCGGAAGCCGGGCTTCACGTAAGAGAAGAACAGATCCGTCTCTGCCATGAAATGCTGGATGCCCTTATGAAAAATGAGATCACGCTCTGTGATGCAGGAGTGGGCATTGGAAAAACCTATGCCTATCTGACTGCCTGCATCCTGATGCGGAAATATAGTGTACTGCATTCCGGTTATTCGGGATGTGACAGGCGGCCTGTGGTGGTATCCACTTCCAGCATTGCCTTACAGAAAGCTATCATAGAGGAATATGTTCCTTTTTTATCGGATGGACTGTTAAAAGCAGATCTGCTTCAGGGAGAATTAAAGGCAGTTGTCCGCAAGGGAAAGGAACATTTTGTGTGCGATTACAGGCTGGCCCAAAGACTGGAGGCAGTCCGGGATAAGAATAAAAATCAGGCACAGATGGAGGCATTGAAGTCCCTCCGGCATAACTTTGATTTAGATTCCGTACATAACCTGAGCGGTTTTGACCGCAGGCTGGTGTGCGTACCGAAATTCTGCCCCAGGGAGTGTCCGGGGAAAGCAGGATGCCGTTATCAGAAATATTTGGATGTTTCCAAAAAAGAGGAAGTTTTTATACAGATATGCAATCACAATTATCTTCTGGCAGACGCCATGCACCGGATGAATGAATACCGGCCTCTGCTGGCAGATTACAGAGCATTGGTAGTAGATGAAGCACATAAGCTCCCAGAAGCTGCCAGCCAGATGGATGGGAGAAGTATTGGAAGAGAGGATGTGCAGGAAATCTCGTATTTCTTAAACAGGGAGCATAAAAGTTCTGAAGGTAAGAGACTACAGGATTGGTTTAATACACTTTCAATGGAAATCCGTAAGGATCAGGCCGGGATGGGAGATGACATAGCTGGAAAAGAAAATTTCTATTTTCCGGCAAAGTGCCGATCTTCTCTGGAGCAGGTAAGGGGGAATCTCAGTCTTATGCTTAAAAGACTTGCTGGAAATGTCCCTTACTGGATCTTCCGGCGGCTGGAAGAGATGGAAGAGCTGTTCGGCTGGTTTCTGAAGAAGGATACCAGATACGTTTTATTTCTTCAGCCAGACGGCAGGGGAGATCCTGTGTTTATGGCTGTTAGCAGAGAGATTCCAAGGTTTCTCCATGATTCCTTATGGGACAGGGGATTTCCCTCGATTCTCACCAGTGGAACTTTAAAAGCCGGAAATGGGTTTGTAAGGACCAGACAGATGACCGGGCTGGAAAAGAAAAGCAGAGTCCGGGAGTGTGTAGCAGAATCCCCATTTTGTTACAGAGAGAACTGTCTACTTTATATTCCTGAGAATTTAAAAGCGACGCTCAAGGGAAGCCGGGAAGAGGCCGAGCAACTTGCAGGCCAGATCCGTGATCTTGTGTGTTCTACTTTTGGGCATACACTGGTACTGTTTACATCTTATACCCTGATGGGAAATGTGCAGCAGCTCCTGCGGGATCAGATTCCGTTCCCGATGGTGCAGGTATGGAGAAACTCACAGGAAGAAATCGCACGGTTTAAGAAGATGGAAAATGCCGTTCTGTTTGCAGCCGGCTCCTGTTGGGAAGGTGTGGATTTTCCAGGGGATATGGTATCGTCCCTGATCATTGTAAAATTGCCGTTTGCTGTACCGGACCCCATCCATGAAGCACAAAGGGAACAATACCGATCACTGGAATCCTACATTCAAAATGTTGTTGTTCCAGATATGCAGAAGAAACTGCGCCAGGGATTCGGACGGGCGATCCGGACGGAGCAGGACACCTGTGTAGTGTCCATTTTAGACCACCGAGCGGCAAAGAAAGGAAAGTACCGGGGAGATGTTCTGGACGCCCTGCCAAAGTGCCAGATGGCAGAAAAAATCGATGAAGTAGAGGACTTTATCCGAAGCCGGAAAGTGGAGCGTTACTACAGCTGATAACATCCGTGGTGTTGTTGGTTCTGCCCAGATCTGGATAGAAAATAAGACAAAAAGTTTAGTGGTATTTCAGGAGCGGTTTTGACCGAATTGGTGGTATTTGTGATAGCTTTATCGGCATGAGTTGGGTATACTGTGTATAGCGTGAGAGGAAAGGAAGTGAGCAGGAATGAGACGATATGAACTGGAAAAAGAAAGAGAGGGTTCCACCGTTTATTTCTTTATCAGAGATGTGGAAACACTGGATATCGTCCTGCTTCCAACCAAATATCTGATGCACAAGATACGGAGTAAATGTTCACCGAATACGGTGCGGCGCTCCGCACTTGCAATCCTGTACTATCTGGAATACATCCATGAAAAGAAAAAGGAATTGACAGACGTATATCAAATGCCTTATGTTGAACAGACAAATCACTTTGTGGAATTTTTATACTGGCTGAAAGCCGGGAAGCATACCAGAGATAAAAATCACAGATCTCCAAACAATGGAACCTGCAACGCATACTTAAAAGATGTGTTCAGGTTCTATCTTTTTATAGAAGAAGAGTACCAGCAGTTCGGGGAGCTGAAAGTCCTGTCCTATAATTATTTTGTAGCCGTGGATGCAGTAGGCGTAAAGAAAAGCATACGATCAAAGAGTTTCAAAGGCTATTTAAAAGAGGAAGAGCATAAGGCGAGAGCAGCAAAGAAAGATGAAATTGTGGAAATCTTGAAAGCGTGTACCAATATAAGAGATCGGCTTCTCATGCTGCTTCTGGCAGAGACAGGCTACCGAATCGGTGAGATCTTAGGAATTGATTACAGTAAGGACATTGATTATCAGAACCACATAATCCGGGTATATTTCCGTGAGGACAATGAAAATGGAGCGAGAGCAAAGAATGCAGAATACCGAAGTGCGAAGATCAGCAAAGATACCTTCGGCTTTTTAAATCTGTATATCGCAGAGTACCGAAAACTACTTCAGCACCAGACAAGCCTGTTTGTGAATATTTCCGGGGATAATATCGGAAAACCAATGAACGTGGAAGCAGTATACTCCATGCTAAAAAGAATGGATAAGAAAACAGGGATTAAGATCACGCCTCATATGCTCCGGCATTACTTTGGAAATGAGCGGAGAAAAGCAGGATGGTCGCTGGAACTGATACAGCTGGCCTATGGACACCGCCACATCCAGACAACCATCAATTATCTGGACATTGTGGATGATGAACTGCTGGATGCCAGCCAGGAATTCTACGAGAAACACTCCTCCCTGTATGGGATTGAGGAATTGCTATAGGAGGTGGTTTTTATGCCTGCGTTTTTACAGTCTTTTATAGAGGCAGAACAAGAACGGAGCAGGCGGATTGAGCAGCTACGAAAAGAAATCCGGGAGTTTGCAAAAGAGGAAGCAGGAAGTTCCATTACAGAACAGATTCTGCTGTTTCTGGCAGATGAGATGGTAGAGCATCTTTCGGAAATAGATTATGAACTGCGAATGAAATTTGAATTATACATAACACCGCTGATAAAGCGAAATTACATTTACCGATATACCGGAACGTTCGACCGGATACGGCAGGCGTACATCCGGGAACGGATGAAAACTCCGGCTGGACAGAGGGAATGTGAATGGAAATATAAAAATGAAATACTTTTTGTTCCATACCACTCAGATCCTGTAATCGTAAAGAGTGTGGAAACGGTACGGTGTCGGAGCAACATGGTCTGGAATTTTAAAGCGGCAGCCAGTGAGAAACTGAAACGTCAGATTTTTACCGTGCTGGAATATATTCTGGAGAATTATGAAATTTCCAGACTGAGGGAATATAAACTGACCGGGCTACAGCTTTTTTACGAATTTTGCATCCGGGAGCAGATTACAGATATCCAACTTCTGGAGCTGGAACAGGAAACAGCATTTCAGGATTACCTGAAGCAGAAAGTCGAGAAAGAGCAACGGCGAAAACGACTGAAGAGCATTGTGGAAACTGCCCGTAAAGTGATTTTTATAGAAACTGATGAAACAAGATGGGATGCTACCATCTGGTATTTAGAGCGGTTTCGTATTGCCAAAGAAAGAATAAACCAGAGTGACAGTATAGAAAAAATATCATTTCAGGAAGTTCTACAGCCCAAGAATCGATTGCTGCTTCAGGAATATATGAAGTACGAAATTGGAATCGGAGAACTGGCGCTCAGTACGGTGTACGAAAGATTCCGAACTATTCGAAATTTTTTGCAGGAGATCAGCGAACTGGAAGTTACCAAGTGTGATGCCAGCCTGATTGATGTATATTTAAAGAATTTGCAGAATGGTGCTATGGGAGCAAAGACATTTAATACCAATGTTTCGGGAATACAGTTTTTTATGAAATTTCTGGAAGTAAAGGGGTATATAAAAAAGGTTCCGTTTTATGCATCGTATTACTTGGAAAAACAGATCCCAGTCCACCATGACAGAAGTGTGGAAGAGGATGTGTATATGGAAATTATCCAAAACCTCTCACAGTTTCCTGAACACCTGAGAATGATGTTTTTACATCTCTGGTGTGTGGGACTCCGGATCAGTGAGGTCTGCACCTTAAAAGGGGATGCGTATTATATCCAGAATGGTGACTGCTGGATGAAGGTCTACCAGGTGAAAATGAAAAATTATAAAAGGGTTCCCATTCCGGTAACATTGTATCGTCTGATGCAGGTTTATCTGAAAAAGCACCCTACCGAAAAAGAAGCATACATTTTTCGGAATCGGAAAGGTGGAGCATTTTCCAAAAGCACCTTCATGGGGCAGATGAAAAAATACTGCTCCCAGATAGGCATACAGAATGGAGAATATATTTTTAAGTCTCATGATTACCGACATACCGTAGCAACCAATTTTTATGAGCATGGCGTATCAATCCAAAGCATCCGGGACTATCTGGGACATACGTTTGAGGAAATGACCATGCAGTATATAGATTATATGCCAAGAAAAATTGCTAAAGAAAATGACGCATACTTTGAGGAAGAGGAAAACAGCCTGCTTGCCTGTATGCAGAAAGGAGAGAAGCATGGATAATAAACTGAAATTCCAACAACTGGAATGTTATAAGCTGGCTACCGATGAGCAAAAGGAAAAGCTGAATAAGGAACAATATTTTGATCTGGATAAACTGCCGGGAAACCAGCTTCAGACAGAATTTGTCGAATACATTTACTACCGTGGAACGCAGGTATCCATCCTGACCATAAAAAGGGAAAGGCATTATTTTAACAGCTTATGTGAATTTTTTCAGAAGTCATCCCATCAGGAAAACAGCCTGCTTGACAGAGAAAAAGACTTCTGGATAAAGCAGTTGAAAATGTGGATGATACAAAACGGTAGGGCTTTGACGAAGCATAAAGTGACGAACATTCAGACTGAATCGGTGGAAAAAGCTGCCCTGATCCGGTATTTTGAAAGCCTTCTGGAATTTACACTGGACCGATCAGAAACCAATGAGCTGGCAAAGGATATCTGGCATCTGGAAAGGCTTCCGCTTATCCTGCGGACAAATCCGATTGTCAACCATAAGACACTAAATTTCAGAGGAATCCGGCAACCAGATATTCGGGAAGAAGTAAAAAAAGCAATTTACCATCATCTGAAAACCGAAGCCCTTGGCAGTATAAAACGTGAACTGTCCGCAATGAATAAATTTTCAAAGTATTTGGATGAAAAGCATTCCAAGATCAGCACCTGCGAAGAGATTGACCGGGAGATCATAGAACAATTTTTAATCAACATCAAGGTAGAATCAAACGGAGGGAATGGCATCCGGGATGACCTGCTAAAGCTTCGAAATGTGCTGGAAACAATCGGAAAAATTTATGATTTTCCACATCTTACAAAACTGTTTTTAAAATCTGATTTTCCGCCAGAACGGAAAGCAGAATTCAAATCTTATTCGGACAGTGAGCTGAAAAGACTGAATGCCCAGATTGTAAAAATGGAAGAGCAGATAGCAAGGGCAATGATCATCCACCAGATGCTTGGAACCAGAATTTCCGACACGCTGACCTTGCGGAAAGACTGCCTTTATAAACATGACCGTCAGGATATGATTATCATATACCAGCCGAAAACAAGAAGATATGAAAAACCGATCAGCCGGGAGCTGGCACAGCTGATTGGAAAGGCAGTCAGTTATGCAAATGAGCATTATCCTGAAAGCATTTATATCTTTGCGGACGAGAACAAACCGGAGAGACCAATCAGTTACCAAACCTTGCAGGATAAAGTGCTTCGAATGATCTATGAAAAAGATATCCGGGATGACAGCGGAAACTTATTCGGATTTGGAACGCATATGTTCCGGCACTGCTATGGGGTAAAATTAACGGAACTCCATGTGGATGACTGGACGATAGCGAAGCTCCTGGGACATAAGGGAGTACGAAGTGTCCAATATTACCGAAAAATGAGCAATCAGCGGATGGCAGATGAAACAAGAGAAGTTAGAAATTTTATGTCACAGATTATACTGGCAAGTCTGGACGGATGGGGAGAAGAATATGAGCAAATACGACAAGATGCTGGAATTGAATAAAAGAAAGAGCGAAGAAAAAGTGGAACGGGCAGTCCTGACAATACGGACAATGGTGTTGGAGAGAGAAAAGGTGTCCGTACCAGCACTGATGCAAAAGACTGGTTTATCTAGAGGATTCTTTTACAAGAATCCGATTGTAAGAGGTGAGATTGATGCAGCAATGGAACAGCAGGCTGGTATGGTGGATCCAAGGAGAAACATTATCAGTCAGGCGATGGAAGCGGAAATGAATCTGCTCCGGCAACAGCTACAGAAACTGAAAATCGAAAATGAGAATCTAATAAAGGAAAACCAGAAGTTAAAAAAAGCACTATCCAAGAAAGAGTTGAATCTTATCAAACAGATTTAAGCTATATCATAATGCAAAGTAGGTCTGCCAGAATACAGCAGATCTGTTTTGCATTGTGATATAGAAACAGATTATGCTTAAAAGGCATTAAGCAACCCATAATAATGGGTATTGGACATAGAAAGCAATATGGGTGTATGATAAAAAACGATAAGAAATAAAGTGAATCTGAAATGCAAACTGTCACAGGAAAAATGTGAACTTTATGTAAAAAGTTGCAAAACCTATTGACCTAAAGCTTGCTTCAGGTTGTACCATAAAATAAAAACGCAAGGAGGAGATTTTCATGGATATCGAACAGATGAAAAAAGACTTAGGCGGTGGCAACGTATTTCCAATCGGTGAGGAAAATGTAGCATTTGCAAAGTATTTTACAGGTGAATGTTATCTGAATATGCTTACAACAGAGCGAGTACCTGTTGGTCTGGTTACTTTCGCTCCAAAAACAATCAATGCATACCACGTCCATCACAAGGGTGGCCAGATCCTTATGGTTACTGGTGGAAGAGGATGGTATCAGGAAGAAGGAAAACCGGCTCGTGAACTGAAAGCTGGAGATGTGGTAAACATTCCACCGGAAGTAAAACACTGGCATGGAGCAGCGAAAGACAGCTGGTTCCAGCATCTGGCAGTTGAGGTTCCGGCAGAGGGAGCTTCCAATGAGTGGCTGGAGTTCTTACCAGAAGAAGAGTACAACAAATTACCATAAATAAAAAGACGGAGGTTTGATGTCATGGCAAAGATTACACAGACAGCAGGAAGAAATGCTCTGGGAACATTTGCACCGGAGTTTGCACATTTCAACGATGATGTTCTGTTCGGAGAGAACTGGAACAATGAAGATATTGATTTAAAGACAAGAAGCATTATCACAGTCGTAGCACTGATGGCACAGGGAATCACAGATTCCTCTTTGAAATTCCATTTACAGAATGCAAAGGATCATGGGGTAACACAGAAAGAGATCGCAGCAATCATCACTCACGTAGCATTCTATGCAGGCTGGCCAAAAGGCTGGGCAGTCTTTAATCTTGCAAAAGAGGTTTGGAATGAGGACGAAGCAGAGAAATAACCTGGCAGAAACTGCTCGTCATGAAAGGGTCGCACAAAACACAGACGTGTATGCCGTTAAAGCCCGTAACTATAAGGGATTGCGGAGGGGTAGTCCAGTTTTATGCCGGAATAACTGGCATATTCATCACGCAGACAAAGGTGGTGGACAGATCCTTGTCTGTACCGCCGGCGAGGGTGTATATCAGGAGTGGGGCAAAGAGCCGCAGATTCTGCATCCGGGGGATGTGGTATATATTAAACCGGGTGTAAAGCATTATCACGGAGCGGCAGCAGATTCCTGGTTCAGTCATATTGCGGTGGAATGTCCGGGAGAAAACTGCAGCAATGAGTGGTGTGAGCCGGTAACGGATGAGCAATATAACAGTGCTAAAATAGAGAGGTTTTAAATTATGGCAGTAAAACAGACAGCAGGAAGAACACAGTTGGGAGAGTTTGCGCCAAAGTTTGCAGAATTGAATGATGATGTGCTTTTTGGTGAAGTGTGGAGCAGAGAAGAACAACTTTCCCTGCGCGACCGTTCCCTTGTGACGGTTGTGGCACTGATGGCACAGGGACTTACCGATGAATCATTCAAATATCATCTGCAGAGTGCAAAGGCAAATGGTATTACAAAAGAGGAAATAGCAGAGATCGTTACACATGCAGCGTTTTATTGCGGATGGCCGAAAGCATGGGCAGTGTTCCGCATGGCAAAAGAAGTATGGAATGAGGAAAAATAGGGAAGTATAAATAAATATAAAATATACATTGAAAGGAAGAAAAACATGTTAGAAAATACATATACACTGGAAAACGGAATTAAAATCCCCAAATTAGGACTCGGTACCTGGTTTATCGATGATAGCAAAGTGGCAGAAGTGGTAAGAGAAGCCGTAAAAATTGGTTATCGCATGATTGATACGGCGCAGGCGTACGGCAATGAAGTGATATGTTGTGAAGTGTAGATGTCAGATTTCCCAAACAGTGTTGTTTAGCGGAAACCTCCATCTGCTAGTCAAATGCAAGCATTTGACTCTCGCGACATTCGCCAAATTGACGCGCCAGCGTGTCAGCTTGGCTCATTGTTCGCGGATATAACACAACATAGGCGGCTGGCTCATTTGTGGTGAATGATAGATTGCAGATGTTGTATTAAGAAGGTGATACTCTTTTAACTGAAACTGTAAACATTTAGCACAAAGGAAGGAGCAGCGTATGGAGTTAACATATCATTGGGAAGGCGATGTATTGATTCCAGATTTGGAATTGGAAGATGGAAGCAATTATCAGATTGGCAAATATGGCAGAATGCGACAGAGGTATTTGTTTGAAAATCATCATGCCATGTATACACATCTGGTCCTTACGGAAAAATTGTGGAAATATCTGGAAGAAGTAGATATGGAATGCAATGACATGATGGATATGCTTACGGTAAGAATGGCTGAGCGTGAAGGTGTGACGGAGCATTTGAAGTCAGTAGATCAGCTCGGATGGGTGCGGAAGATGAATAACATCCGGAGCAGAGCAGAGGAAGTAGTGTTGCATGATCTGATTTATAGATAAGAATAAAGCAGGAATCGTCATGGTTCCTGCTTTGTCTTACCATATATACGAGAATGGAGCTATTGGTTGTTATTATCATTCTCATTGACTGCTTCATCTAGCAGTAATCGAGATTCCAGCTCATCCGTTGAAGGCAGTAATGTTGCAAGATTTTCTGGTAAGAAATTCGATAATTCGTATGCTGAAATTGCTATTGGTTCGTTGGAACTGTTAACAGCATATTTGGCTAATACATTATTTTTTTCTTTGCAGATGATCAAGCCAATAGTTTTTCCATCGGAATCCATTTTGACAATATCGTCAACAATGTTTATATAAGTACCTATCTGACCAATATCACGAGATTTGAATTCTTTCATTTTGACCTCTACTACGACATAACAATGTAGGTTTAGATGGTAGAATAACAAATCAATATATTCCTCTGTGCCTTCTATAGGTAAAGGGTATTCTCGACCGACAAAGGCGAACCCTTTTCCCATTTCAATTAAAAGATTCATAACCTTTTCGGTCAGGGCATCTTTTAATTCTTTTTCGTTATAGTCACGATTTAAAGCAATAAAATCAAAATTGTAAGGATCTTTTGTTATTTCCTGAGCTAAATCACCGGTGTAAGCCGGTAGTGTTGTTTGAAAATTACTTATTGCCTTGCCTTGGCGTTCATATAGATTAGTGTCAAGGAAGTTTAGAAGAACAGCTCTTGACCAGTTATTCTTTATTACTTCATCAACGAAGAACATTGCTTTTTCGGGTTCATCTTTGCATTTATCAACAATTAATTTTATATGTCCCCATGGAATGGCATATATTTCTGCCCCAACTTGAGGCAGATTTGTAGCCTCCGGTAATTCTGCCCCAAGTTGGGGCAGAATTTCACCAAATAAATTGTAGTATCTTTTCATGTATCTCAAATTAGTGGTTGAAAATCCTTTTGCACCTGGGAACATCTTTTTTAAATCTTCACTTAAAGTTTCAAAAAAAGCACCGCCCCATTTGCTTTCAGCCTGCATGTTAACGATATCCTTGCCGATTGACCAGTAGAACCTAAGCAACTCGTCATTAACCTTGATAGATGCTTTTATTTGTGTATTTTTAAATCTTTTTTTAACATGTTTCAGCCATTCGACATAATCTTTATCAATTCTAATCATATTGTCCATAGTATTTCCTCCAGATATGTCATTTATTCATTATTCATCTGTTTTATTTTTCTTAGCCCTTGTTTTATAGACATTATACTGATTCTTGCATTTCGGAGAGCAGAACTCATTTCCCTTACGGCTTGCGATAAATGCCCTGCCACAGTGCTTACACAGTTTCATATCGCAGTCAGAATCCGTAAGCATAAAAGAGAAGCACATCTGGATCATGACGAGCAGGGAATGGAAGTTCCATACGATAACCGGGGTATTTTCCGCTAATGCGATATGGTAAGTCGGGGATATGCCGCCAAATGCAGACATACCCTGACGATACAGGTTTTTTGTCTGTTCGTCCAGACTGTCATAGTCCAAATAATATAAGAAGCTTGTAGTAAAGGTAAACGCCCAGTCGGAAAATTCTTTCACCAGCCAGTCATAGCGTTCTGCATATTCCTTCTGAAAACTCATCGTAACAGCCTGTGGATTCTTTCCCGTTGCAAGTGCAATTGCAATGCCATCCTTGTCGGATACCGACCAACTTGATTCTACCCCTTTTTTGTGAAAATCCATCTTATCAAATGGATAAAAATAATCGAGATAACTTTCTGTTGATAGAGATTCCTCTTTAATAAAATGGTTTTTTGGAAGATATACAGATTCATAGGTGATAAATTCCGCAGTTGTCGGAAGTGCAGTCATAAAGCCTAAAAATCCGTAGAAATTGATGAAACGAAGAACCATACTTTTCAGTTCATCTTCTGGTGCTTTATGCATGACCTGCAAACCGATATTGACAGCATCCAGTACAAGTGATTCTGCATCTTTCATAGGATTATACATTTCTGGTTTGGCATCCGCAGATACTACAATATATAAAGTCCCATCCTCGGCGGTACGGTATTCATAACTGCTGTACCGTATCCATGGGGAACTGGTATGTTCAAATAGATTTTTCATGAAAAGCCTCCAATCTGATTTCACTGGAATCAGAGCAATCGTCTGAAATTCAATTCGTATAACTTCTATATAAAGAAACTGTAATCTATTAACAATTCTATTCGATTACACATTATAGGTCAAGGGTTATCATTCTGAAATTTCAACGCAATTTTCTTTTGACAAAACATTAAAAGTATCATATTACCCTGTTATTTATTTCAGGCAGCATAGTCACTGTTTTTCAGAATTCTTTTCGTCTTTAGTTCTTACCCCGTTTTCAAGAAAATATTTTTCGTCCAATGTAAGTGTCCAAGGCAGATGAAGCAGCCTTGTTTCAAGAGCAGTCTTATATTTCTTTCTTATCTGCTTTATGGCAGTTTCCCTCACACCACGCACATTGCGGTCAGTCTTTCCGTTCAACTCAGCGTATTGGAGTGTGGAATATGAACGGACAACCACATAGTACAAAAGCTGTTTCTGGTGTTCCTTCATATTCTTTAATATCAGGCATAAATCCTGACTGCGTACAAGCTCATGGATGTAATCCGGCTCATCAAAGATATAATCAATAAAATCGCCGGCAAGTATCTGCTGCCACAGCACCATATCATAGTTGGCATTACCGGGCAGGATATAATCAGAGGCGTGCCATTCAAGCGGTACTTCAGAGCGTCCGATTTCATGGTGCCGCTCTCTGCGTTCCCTGTTGTCATCAAGTTTATCCCACCACGATATAACATTTGCGAATTCTTCCTCGGTTCGTGCACTTTCTTCAAGACGGCTGATTGCCAATGCACGGGCTTCCCTGTGCAGCATAGTTTTCTCACTGGAAGAATCGTTGTATTCCGGTATTAAGTTTTGTTTGCGGAAAGCTTTTAGTTCCTCATATTTTGGCAATTTAATCAGTCCTTAAAAATTTTTTCAAAAATAATTTCAAAACACTTCCGATTTTGTAGCCGTATTTCTCCTATTAGTGAAGAGAGTAATTCTTTTTATCACTAAAGCAATTACAGAAAGGAGCAAAAAGGCTATGAAGTATGGATAAACAAAAGCTTCGGTTACACGAAGCGGAAGCATGAAACAATTATAAATTTTATCAGAGAGAAAGGCAAGGATTGATTATGGAGGCAGAAAAACTAAATAATGGCAATAGAAAGTCCGGCTCATGTGAAGCTGGATTTTTTTATCGCAGGATTGGTGGTACATGATGGGGCTTCAATAAAACCAGTGATTGCGGTACAGGGAAGGCGTGGATGACATGTTGATATTGACAAATATCTTTAGAATAAATGGTGCAGGTGTGATCTGTTATGATGGACTTCTCAAAATTATTGCAGACATGGCAGGTGAAAATCATATCATTATACCGTGTAGTATACATGAAACAATTGTCATGTCAGAAAAGACATGGCTGGATGAACAGGTGCTACAGGAAATGGTTTATAGTGTCAATCGGGAAGAAGTTCCAGCAGATGAAATTCTGTCGGATCATCCGTTTCGGTATGAGAGAGAAATGAACAGGCTTTGTATGATTTAAAACTGCATGGAAGGGTGTACAGACTGCACCCTTCCTTATTTTTCGTACATGATCTTGTAAGCGCATACACAAAAACGGACAGTATGAAATTGGTTGTGCACATGCAACAGTATCACTAAAATAAAGAGTATATCTCTGTTTATTAACACCACAGTAATTCTAAAGAATCAGCGTTATGATTGGTTCAGTAAAGAACAGGAGGACAGAGTGATGTTAAAGAATATGCAGGAAGAGAATGAAGGAACTGATGAAGGCGCAGCGGGAGGCAGCACGAAAAAAGGCACAGATGCAGGAAAGTGTCGCAGATGTGTATGATACGAATATTCGTACATTCAGTAAGAGTATAACAGGAGGGAAAACATGGCAGTAAAAGTTGGAAACAGTTGGGTGTCGGAAGCAGCTCTAAGTTATGCAAAAGTGAAAGCGGACAGTGGAGAATCCGCGACATTAAATGGACTCTTGGATCGCTACCCGGGCGTGAACTTCTCGACAAACACGCAGGCTTTTTCGCAGAAAGGTACGAATAATATTCAGATCGCACCGATTATTCTGGCACAGATGCAGAATAATCCGGACAAGCGGATCGAGTATGAGGCTTTGATCTATGATTGTGCAAAATTGATCTCAAGCGGCGCCATGGACTGGGCGCCTGCCGGTTCCCATGTGAAAGCGGCAGGAACGATCATCAATGTGGATGGCAGTGTGAGCGGCTGGGCGATCACGGAAGACGATAACGGGGATGAGTCGCGCGAAAAAACGAAGCTGGACAAGGACAAGAGAGATACGTGGGAGAAAAAGATCTTAGAGATGCATAAGCAAAAACGCATCAAAGAGAAGAAAGAAGCCCAGAAGCGTCTCGAAAAGAAAAGTATTGACTTGGACCCTACTTTAAGTTGTAATATAAACGTAACAGCTTAAAGCAGGGAGGCAATATGAAACAGACCGTAATTTTAAAGAATAAGTTATTTTTGTATCTGACGGAGTTTTTTGCGGGAATGTCCGTTATGGCAGTAGAGTTGGGAGCGAGCCGTCTGTTGGCACCGTATTTCAGTTCGTCGCAGATCGTCTGGACGATCATTATCGGAACCATCATGATCGCGATGGCGCTCGGCAATATTTACGGAGGAAGAAGTGCGGACAAGTCGCCGAATCCGGACCGCCTGTACACGAGAATCCTGATCGCTGCGATCTGGATCGCTCTGATTCCGGTGGTGGGCAAATATATCGTGCTCGGAATCTCGGCACTTTTGATTTTTACGGTGAGCAATCATTTTTTGATCATTGCAGCGTTTGCAGCATGTATGGTCATCTTTGTATTTCCTCTTTTCTTACTGGGAACCGTGACACCGTCGCTTGTAAAATATGCGGTGGACAGTCTGGATGATAACGGTAAGACAGTCGGTACACTCGGGGCATTCAACACGATCGGAAGTATCATCGGTACGTTTGTGCCGACCTTCGTGACGATTCCGGCGGTCGGAACGTCTATCACGTTTCTGATCTTCTCGGGAATTCTACTGGTTCTGGCAATCGTGTATTTTGTCAATGTCCGCGCAGGCAAAAAGAAAGTGATCGTATCGGTGGTAATCTTTGCACTGTGCTGCGGTCTTGGTTACTCGGATTCGTTTGCATTCTGGGAGAAGAATCTCACCTATGAGGGTGAATCGGTCTACAATTATCTGCAGGTATCGGAAGATGACACGTCGGTAAGACTGTCGACCAACGTGCTTTTTGGTGTGCAGTCGGTCTATATGAAGCAGGACAGGCTGACAGGCATGTATTATGATTACGCGATGGCGGCACCGCTCATGCTGGCGGATAAGAAGCCATCGGATATGGATGTGCTGATCCTTGGAATGGGAACGGGAACGTATGCGACACAGTGCCGGAAGTATCTCGGGGATATGAACGTGGAAGGTGTGGAGATCGATGAGAAGATCACGCAGCTTTCGCGCAAGTATTTCTCACTCTCCGAGGATGTGCCGGTCACGACCTATGACGGCAGAGCTTATCTGAATGCGATGGATAAGAAATACGATGTGATCATGGTGGATGCCTATCAGGATATCACGATTCCTTTCCAGATGTCATCCGTTGAATTTTTTACACTGGTTAAGGATCATCTGAACGAGGACGGCGTGATGGTCGTAAATATGAACATGCGCGGCAGCGGAGATGGCAACATCAATCAGTATCTCTCCGATACGATCGGTCAGGTGTTTGACGCGGAGTATACGGTTGATGTGGCGAATACGACGAACCGCGAGCTTTTTGCATCGAACAATCCGTCGATCATGGAGAATCTGCAGGCAAATACAAAGCAGATCACAAATGCTGATTTAAGAAACATGATGGAGACGGTATACGCGGATAGCACTCCATACGGAAAAGGCGATTATATTTTGACGGATGATAAAGCTCCGGTGGAACTTCTCGGCATGCAGGTGATCGATCAGCTGATCGAGGAGGAAGTTGCCTATTATAAGGGAATCTACGAGCGTGACGGAATCCAGGGAGTGTTAAATTCATTGTAGGAGGAAACGGACATGATGTATAATCCGCAGTTGGATGCGTTTTTGTGCGTTGTTGAGGCGGGAAGTTTCAGCAAGGCAGCGGAACAGTTGTATATATCGGCTCCGGCGGTCATCAAACAGATCAATTCGCTTGAGGCAAGTCTTGGTATGAAGCTTTTTGACAGGACGCACAGAGGGCTTGTGGTAACGGAAGCCGGACAGTCGATCTACAATGACGCAAAATATATCATCGGGTATTGCAAGGAGTCGGTGCAGCGGGCGAAAGAGGCAATGCAGGTATCGGACGATGTGATACGCGTCGGAATCTCGCCGATGACGCCGCCACAGGTATTTGTGGATCTGTGGCCACAGATCCAGAATCTATATCCAGATATAAAGTTTAAGCTGATCACATTTGAAAATACCTTGGAGAATGCAAGAGAGATATTGGCAAATCTGGGGCAGAATATCGATGTTGTAGCCGGAATATTTGATGAAACAATGTTAAAACTCAGAGGATGCGACGGCACTGAGATCTCAAGAGAACCGTTTTGTGTAGCGGTATCGATTCATCATAGGCTGGCGGAAAAGAAAAAGATTACATTGGATGATCTGGCGGGAGAAAATTTCATGCTCATGCAAAGAGGCTGGAGTTATTACGGAGATCGGTTAAGAGATGATATGATCAGGAATCATCCGGAAATCAACATCGTAGATTTTGATCTGTATAATGTGGAAGCGTTTAACTGGTGTGAGAATGAGAATGAGGTTCTTCTTGCGTTCAAAAGCTGGGAAAGTGTTCATCCGTTGATCAAAATTATTCCGGTGGAATGGGATTACACCATGCCGTTTGGAATACTTCACTCGAAAACCCCGTCGGATAAGGTCAAGCGATTGATATAGGCTATCCGGCAGATCAAATAAGGATGTGTGTATAAGCGCAAACCTAAAGGTTTATACTGCATAACAAAACGAGACTTCTTATCAGGTCTCGTTTTCTTTATAATAAGGACAGATAAAATGAAATGGGCTGATGTTTCAAGAAGGAGGAATTGCAAATGGAATACGTTACATTGAACAATGGAGTTAAGATGCCGATCCTCGGATACGGCGTATATCAGGTTACAAAGGAAGAATGTGAAAGATGCGTACTCGATGCGCTTAAAGTTGGATACCGTGCAATTGATACGGCGCAGAGTTATTTTAATGAGCGTGGTGTCGGGGAAGGGGTCCGCACCTGTGGAATCCCGAGAGAAGACTTATTTGTTGTGTCAAAAGTTGCAGCAGAGCACAAGACATATGAGCAGGCAATGGCGGGAATCGATGAAACCTTAAAGAAGATGGGACTGTATTATCAGGATTTTTGCCGTGTTTTTTGCATTTTAAACTTTCAGTTAAAAATACATATTTGAATATAAAATACACACAATTTGAATACAGATAAATAATAAAAAGAAAAAATAAAAATATTTCGCAAAATAGTTGACAATATAAAACACATATGGTAATATACAGTCAACAAAACAAACAAGACCTAATTACACAAGACTTCCAATCGAACCAAGCGGTTGGGAAGCCAATTGGAAATAAAGAGAAGCTTGGAGTAAGCAGGAATTGAATGAGAAGAGGAGGTACAGTCCAATGGGACGATAAGTAAAATTCAAAACTTCATGGTAAGTGTGGTAGTGTCTGATAGTTTTCAGCGGGAAAAGCCTTTTCAAATGGATGAGAATAATTCTTAAAGTTATTAGTAGAGGATAACAGAGACGATGGAAGGCAATGGATATGTACAGACATTTTACAGATGAAGATACTGCGGAAAGATACCACGGAAGGTAATTTGAGGGTAGGATGTGCGGAAGAAGTTCATTCTATAAAAAGCGAGAGAGCATACTTCAGATTATTATTCAATATAGAGCATACATATCACTAATTTTCTAAACAGGTGGAAGCATTTGTGAGCTGGAAGAATTAAATTACAAAAGAAAGGAATAAAAAATTGAATAGCGAAACCGAGTAGAACGGTCACTGTATTTTTAAAGTTGAAAGTATGGTGACCGTTTCTTTTTAATTTTAAAGTAAAATAAATTGCACATTCTACGAATTAAGAGTAAAATTTTATAAATAGTGAAAAACGGGATGAAACAGGGAGAAAAAATGTTGAAAAAATTAACGCAACAGGCTACAGATCTGATATTACATTCCATCGCCTCCGGCGAAGTCATGGGTGCTAATCTTCTCATAACAAAAGGAAATGAAGAACTGGTCTATGCACAGGCTGGAAGGGCGGACCGGGAAGCGGAAAAACCAATCGAACGGAATACTATTTTCCGGTTATATTCCATGACAAAACCGATTACAGCAGTGGCGGCAATGATTCTGATGGAAAGAGGAATGCTTGATCTGTACGAGCCGGTAGCGGATATCCTTCCGGCATTTGCACACCAGAAAGTGGAGCGAGACGGAAAATTGTATACACCGGAGAGGCCGATACTGATGCATGATCTTTTGGCGATGACTTCCGGGCTGGTATATCCGGAGGAACAGACCATGGGTGGACGTGCAGTCACAAAAGTGTTTGAGGAAGCATGTGCGCGTCTGGAAAGTGATCACCCGGTGAGCACACAGGAAATGGCAGAAAAAATTGCGGCATGTCCACTGGTATTTGCACCTGGGACAAGCTGGCAGTATGTCGGCAAACCAGCAGCAGGCAATGCAGCAGTGGATCGGACTGGAAGGGTATACCTATGCAAATTTTATGCGGAGATGTGTGGCACCTGAATTGCAGCAGGGAATCTGTGTAAAGGGAGAATATGGCTGGGATGGCTGGCTGGGCGCATATTTTGCAAATCTGCCGGAACAGGATATCACGATCCTTATGGGAGCACAGAAAAAAGATGCAGGCACGTTTTCTCTGACACGCCGGTTGCGAAACCTGTGTCTTTCAAACATTCTGTAAATTACAGGAGGGTAATACATTTGGAACAGAAAAACATGCTTCCGGGACTGACGCGGGAGGCCGAAGAACAAAAACTGCAGGAGATTATCGGGATTGCACAGCAAAATCTTGAACGCGCCAGAGCAGATATCCGGAAAGTGAACGAGGATCTGGAAGACCTGCTGGACGTGTATGAGGCACAGGATAAGGAAGGCCTGGCGTTGTGGAATAATGCAACCGCGCGTCTGAAGGAAAATGAGTATGATCTGGTGCGTTATGAGAAAGCGCGCAGGAAACCGTATTTTGGACGAATTGATTTCAAAGATCCGAATGTAAAAGGGGACGAGTCTTACTATATCGGAAGAGTGGGAATTGCAAAAAATAACTCGGAACCGGTCGTATTGGACTGGAGAGCACCGATTGCATCGGTATATTATGAGAGTGGTCTGGGACCATGTCAGTATACCGTCAGTTCGGAGGGAACCTTTACGATTGACCTGAAACGGAAACGCACGTATGAGATTGAAAATGATCATCTGAAAGATTTTTTTGATTCCGATGTGGTGGCAAATGATGAACTTCTGACAAAGTATCTGGCGAAAAACAAGAAGGCGGTGCTCGGTGAGATCATTGCAACGATTCAGAAAGAACAGAATCTGATTATCCGGCGTTCGCCAAAGACCAATATCATTGTACAGGGTGTAGCTGGTTCGGGAAAGACAACCGTCGCCATGCACCGTATTTCCTATATTTTATACAATTACAGCGATGATTTCCGGTCGGAAGATTTCTATATTATAGGGAGCAACCGGATACTCTTGAATTACATTACGGGGGTATTGCCGGAACTGGATGTGTATGGCATCCGGCAGATGACGATGGAACAGCTGTTCATCCGCCTGTTGTATGAGGATTGGGATGAACGGAAATATCGTTTTCACCTCCTGGAAAAAGATGATGAAAAGAATGCGCAGAAAGGAAACCGTGAGTGGTTTCATGATCTGGAATTATATTGTGCAGCTTATGAACAGAGGGAAATTTCACACGAGGAAGTTTATCTGGAAAACACAAAGACACTTCTGGTCGGGCATGTGCTGATCAATACTTATCTGCGGGAACATCCGGATCTTTCCATGCAGAGCAAAATTCTTATGCTTAATGAGGTTTTATATTCCAAATACGAAAACGAAGTTCTGGGAAAACAAATATCCTATCCGGCAAAAGTAAAAAAGGCACTGGATAAGAAATATGCTTCTTTTTTTGGAGATGGAAAATGGAAGACATCTATTTACGATTTTTACCGGGAATTCTTACAGGTGCAGGCAGTTGCCGGGAAAGAAGTAGATATACCAGAAACTTCTTTTGATGTATACGATCTTGCAGCGCTTGCCTATATTTACAAGCGGATCAAGGAAACTGATCCGGTGCGGGAGGCCAGTCATGTGGTCATCGATGAGGCACAGGATTTTGGAATGATGGCATATTGCTGTCTGCACTATTGTCTGCGGGGATGCACATACACGATCATGGGGGATACCTCCCAGAACATACATTTCCGGTATGGGCTAAATGACTGGGAGGAATTGCGGAAACTGGTGCTGACCGGCACGTATGATGCGTTTGGGCTGTTGCGGAAAAGTTACCGGAATACGGTGGAAATTTCCGAATTTGCAAATGATATTTTGCGGCATGGAGATTTTGCTGTGTATCCGGTGGAACCGATTATCCGGCATGGAGCAGCCGTGCGGGTGGAGAAACAGCCGGATGCAACAGCGCTTTTAGAAGAGACGGTACACACGATCCGGAAGTGGCAGCAAGATGGATATGAAACGATTGCGGTGATCTGTCGTGAGGAAAAAGAGGCAGCAGAGCTGGCGGAACAGTTGAAATCTTATATGGAGATTGTGGACTGTAACCCGGGGACTACGGAATTTGGAGACGGTGTTATGGTGCTTTCGGTTGCCTACACGAAAGGACTGGAGTTTGATGCGGTTCTTTTGTATGATCCGACGCAGAAAAAATATCCGGCAGATAACGGACATGTGAAACTTTTGTATGTTGCGGCAACCCGCGCGCTGCATGAGCTTGTGGTGTTGTATCACGGAAATCTGAGCAGAATTCTGACAGATCCGGTTTCAAAAGAGAAAAAGCAGAAAGTGTTTGCAGCAGAAACACTGACCAAGGCAAAGGAATATGAAAAGAAAACCTTTACGCAAAAAGAAATAGAGCAGCAGCGACGGACGGAGGCAGATAAGGAACGCAATGCGCGAAGTTATATCGGTCCGGAACGGATCGAGGTGTCTGCACCGAAGGAAGAGGAACCTGACATCCATCCGGGTTCAGAGAAGTCAGTACCCAAGAAAGAGAAACCTGTCATCCATCCGGGTTCAGAGAAGTCTGTACCCGAGAAAGAGAAATCTGTCATCCATCCAGTTTCAAAGGTGTCGAAGGCCCCGGAGATTGCGCAGATCAATCCGTCTCCTTATGCATTTGGGGATCTGCCGGATAACCGGTTGCTACCGGTACGTGGACATTCCCGCATGAATTATACGGTGAAATGGGCCAAAAAAACGAAAAAGCATATAGACATTGCAAGTATGGCAGGAATTCTTCGGCTGACACCGATGACACCCGAGGTGATAAGGGTAAGTTTTGTCAAAGGTGTGACGACAGAAATCAAGGATACCTACTGGAAACCGGAGGCAACGGATGTTTTTTCGTGGAGTGCCAGAGAGTCAAAGACGGCATTAAAAGTTTCCACGGAAAAGGTCAGTGCTGTGATTGATAAAAAAACAGGTGCCATGCAATTTGAAACAGCAGATGGGACGGTACTGTTAAAGGAACGCTCCGTGGAACCGCGCCTGATTATGGATCAGCAGACCTGGGAATTTTTTGAATGGGATTCTTCGGAAAAGATTAATGCAAAGGGAATTCTTCCTACGGATCTGCTCGTGCTGCGTGCAAAGGCAAAGTATATTTCTTTTGGAGGAAAGCCTATGCGGATGCCTCTTGTTTTATCCAGGAAGGGGTATGGGCTTGGGATAGCGGCAAAAGAAACCGTTTTGCTCTGTAATATCAAAACCTATGGGCCTTACATCAGTACACTGGGCGAGGATCAGATCGACTATTATTTTATTTACGGGGAGACGAATGAAGAAACAATTTCCATGTACAAAAAACTAACTTTATAGACTTGTTCTTTTCCATATTTTCTTATTGAAAAACTTTCTCTTTTAGTAATTTACGTGTATAATTAAGAAAAATTATCAATAACACAAAAGAAAGAATGCAAAGGATAAGACAATATGACATTAAAAGAATTGGAAATCGGGAAAAGTGCAGTCATTAAAACCGTAGGCGGTGAGGGTGCGTTACGCCAGCATTTCCTGGATATGGGAGTGATTCCGGGAGCGGAAGTGACGGTGATTAAGTTTGCTCCAATGGGCGACCCGATGGAACTGCAGATCCATGGGTATGAGCTGACTCTTCGGTTGGCAGATGCAGATCAGATTACAATTGAGCAGATTTCTTCCCGTACCAGAAAGCATGAAGGAGCCAGAAACATTAATCAGTCGGTTCATCCGGGACTGGGCGAAGAAGGAAAGTATCATGTAAAAGGGGATGGAAACCCTTTGCCGGAAAAGACGAGGCTTACATATGCGCTGGTGGGAAATCAGAATTGTGGAAAGACGACGCTGTTTAACCAGCTGACCGGTTCAAACCAGCATATCGGAAACTTTCCGGGGGTTACGGTTGACCGCAAGGATGGACCGATCAAAGGACAATCAGACACTTTGGTGACAGATCTGCCGGGAATCTATTCGATGTCCCCTTACAGCAGTGAGGAGATTGTTTCAAGAAATTTTGTGCTGGAGAATAAACCAAAGGCGATCATCAATATTATTGATGCAACCAATATCGAGCGGAATCTGTATCTGACGATGCAGCTGCTGGAAATGGATATCCCGATGGTTGTGGCACTTAATATGATGGATGAGATGACCGGAAATTCAGGATCGGTGGATGTAAACGGGATGGAAGCGATGCTGGGTGTGCCGGTGGTCCCGATTTCTGCTGCAAAAAATGAGGGAGTGGATGAACTGGTAAGGCATGCACTGCATATCGCAAAATATCAGGAGCGGCCGGGACGACAGGATTTCTGTAGTGAAAATGAGTTTGGTGGAGCCGTGCACCGCTGTATTCATGCAGTCAGCCATCTGATCGAGGATCACGCAGAGCATGCGGGAATTCCTCTGCGTTTTGCAGCTTCTAAGATCATTGAAGGGGATCATCTGATTCTGCAGAAACTGGAACTGGACGAGAATGAGCAGGAAGCAATTGAACATCTGATTGTACAGATGGAAAAAGAGCGTGGGCTCGATCGCAGTGCGGCGATTGCGGATATGCGTTTTAATTTCATCGAAAAGGTGTGCGAGAAAACGGTAGTAAAGCCGAAGGCAAGCCGGGAGAGCATCCGCAGTGAGAAAATTGATCGGATTCTGACCGGAAAATATACAGCAATTCCATGTTTTATCGGTATTATGCTGTTGGTGTTCTTCCTTACGTTCCATGTGATCGGCGCTTTTTTACAGAACCTGCTTGCCATGGGGATTGACGCACTGTCTAATGTGACAGACCGTGCGCTGACGGCAGCGGGAGTCAATGAAGTGCTTCACGGACTGATCATTGACGGTATTTTTGCCGGAGTCGGAAGTGTACTGAGTTTCCTGCCAATTATCGTAACATTATTTTTCTTTCTGTCATTGATGGAAGACAGTGGTTACATTGCGCGAGTTGCATTTTTTATGGATAAACTTCTGCGAAAAATCGGACTTTCCGGACGAAGCATTGTACCGATGCTCATCGGATTTGGATGTACAGTTCCGGCGGTGATGTCGACCCGCACGCTGCCGAGTGAGAGAGACCGGAAGATGACGATTTTGCTGACTCCGTTTATGAGCTGTTCGGCAAAACTTCCGATTTATGCATTTTTTACCAGCGCATTTTTCCCGGAGTATGGAGCACTCGTGATGTGTGCTTTGTATCTGACCGGAATTGTGATTGGAATCCTGGTTGCGTTGTTGTATCGGAAAACACTGTTCCGTGGAGATGCGGTTCCGTTTGTCATGGAGCTGCCAAATTATCGTCTGCCGGGGCTGAAAAATGTTATGCAGCTTTTGTGGGAGAAAGCAAAAGATTTCCTGCAGAAAGCATTTACCGTTATTTTTGTAGCAACGATCTGTATCTGGTTCTTACAGAAATTTGATTTGCATTTTAATCTGGTGGCGGATTCTAAAGACAGTATTCTTGCGATGATTTCAAACTGCCTGGTTCCAATTTTTGCACCGCTTGGACTGGGAGACTGGAGGATCTGTACTTCATTGATCAGCGGCGTTATGGCAAAGGAGAGCGTGATCTCAACTCTGGAAATTTTATTTGGAGGAGCAGTAAAGGATGCATTGACACCGGTAGCGGCAGCTTCACTTCTGGTATTTAGTCTGTTGTACACGCCGTGTATTGCAGCAATTGCTTCCATTCGCCGGGAACTTGGACGAAAATGGGCAGTTGGCATGGTGATCTGGCAGTGTATGATCGCCTGGGTGGCAGCATTTGCGGTAAGGTGGCTGATGGTTTTATTTATGAGATAATGAAAATAGAGCAGAAAGTACTTGAAGGAATCGGAAAGATAGAATAAAATAATAACAAAAAAGGATTATTTATTTATGCTCAGACAAATGTGGAAAAAGAGGGTTTGTTTTGTTCTGGCTGTGATTCTGGCAGTAATTGCTGTGACACCAATGGAAATGGAGCACACAGATGCAGCAATGGTACATTCGGTAACAGCATTGATGACGGGAAATCTGGTAAACAAGTCCAATGCGGACAAGCTGACTTACAGACAGCTGGAGACAAGCGCCTATGAGAGAAAACTGATTTCAAAAAGTGTGTATAATTACACGATGCAGCAGGTCCCGGCATTGTATGAGGGCAGGAACGTCATTAATGTGTCCGGTATGACCGGAAAAGCAAATACCAGTTATGTGGATGATGATGGTGTTGGTGAAAATGTCTCGTTTGTAAAATTTCAATGTAGAAAGAGCGGTAAATACCAGTTTACGGAAAGTGATTTTAAGGGAAAATCCAAGAATGAAGTGATCTATAATGATAACAATTATCTCATGTTTCTGCCAAAAGAGTTAAAAAGCGGGTATGAGATTTATGACCCATGGAACAGTACCTACTATCAGTTTCTTTCCAGAACTTTTGCAAGTGGTTATGGCAAAGTATGGTATGATGTCAACGCATCGAAAAAACTTACGAGAAGTGCGAAGCGTGCAATAAAAAATTCGGCAGGGTATACAAGCGCTATCCAGAGGGAACTGCAGAAGAAAAAAGACAGTATTTCCAGATACAGTATGGAATCTGAAAAAAATACGTATCGCTTAAAGAAAGGAAATACATATCTGCTTGTAATTTTTACGCCGGATTCCTTCCGCTTCCGGAAAAAAATAACAAACGGAAACAATTATTATAAGGAACAGTATCTTTCCGATATTCCATGGTCGTTCGATCTGAAAATTACTTATATGGATGAAAAAGCAGATTAGCAAAATTACCCTATTGTATTAGAAATCAGAACGTGGTACAATACATAAGAATAGAAAAAAGCATTGACGGAACAAGTAGTGAAATTGAAACATACAGAGAGAACGGTAGATGGTGTGAGCCGTTTATGGAAAGATTTCATGAAGACCACTCCTGAGCTGTGCGCGAAAGAAGCGTCACCGTGTAGCTGCGTTATAAGCCAAAGAGTAAAAGAATTAAGGTGGAACCGTGTATAAAGCACCCTTAGATATGTCATGCATATCCGGGGTGCTTTTTTATTTCCATACCAAAAGAAGGAGAGTTAACGTAAAATGGTAAACTTTAAGGAAAATGAAGAATTAAAAACACTGAATCATTCCTGTGCACATCTGATGGCACAGGCAATCAAGCATCTGTACCCACAGGCAAAATTCTGGGTTGGACCGGTTGTTGCAGAGGGATTTTACTATGATGTAGATCTTGGGGAAGATGTAATCCGTGATGAGGATATCGAAAAGATCGAAAAAGAGATGAAAAAGATTGCAAAATCCGGAAAGAAAATCATGCGACGTGAAGTTTCTAAGGCAGAGGCTATGGAAATGTTCCAGAATGATGAGTATAAACTGGATCTGATCTCCGATCTGGAAGATGGAAATATTACCGTATATGATCAGGGCGATTTTACGGATCTGTGCCGTGGACCGCACGTAGACAATGTAAAACTTTGCAGAAACTTCAAGCTGATCCGTCACTCTGGTGCATACTGGAAAGGTGACAGCAAAAACAAAGTGCTGCAGAGAATTTATGGTGTATGTTTCCCGACCGCAGAGGAGCTGGAGGCACACCTTAAGCTTTTAGAGGAAGCAAAGGAAAGAGATCACAGAAAAATCGGAAAGGACATGAACCTGTTTATGGTTGATGATCTGGTTGGCCGTGGACTTCCGATGTTCCTTCCGAAGGGATATGTGATCTGGCAGGAGCTGGAGAATTATATCAAGAACAAGGAAAGAAAGCTGGGCTATCTGCATGTTATGACTCCTTGTGTCGGTACCGTAAATCTGTACAAGACATCCGGTCACTGGGATCACTACAAAGAAAACATGTTCCCACCAATGGAGATGGAGGGAGAGTCTTTCGTTCTTCGTCCGATGAACTGCCCGCATCATATGATGATCTATGCAAACAGAAGACATTCCTATAAGGATCTGCCGATCCGTATCGGTGAGATCGCACATGATTTCCGTTACGAATCCAGCGGAACGTTAAAGGGTATCGAGCGAGGCAGACATTTCTGTCAGAACGATGCGCATCTGTTTGTAACACCGGAGCAGATTGAGGATGAGTTTACCAAGGTTGTAGACTTGATTTTCAGTACCTACAAGGATTTCGGAATTACCAATTACCGTTGTGTACTGTCTCTGCGTGATCCGGCAAACAAAGAAAAGTATCATGATGATGATGCTATGTGGAACAAGGCAGAGGATGCACTCCGCACGGTATTGAATGATCTGAAAATTGATTATACAGAGGAAATTGGAGAGGCTGCTTTCTATGGACCAAAGCTGGATGTAAACGTACAGCCTGCAGTCGGCAATGAGATCACACTTTCTACCTGCCAGCTTGATTTCTGTCTCCCGGCAAAATTCAATCTGTCTTATGTAGACCGTGATGGTGAGAAGAAGACACCGGTTGTTCTGCACCGTGCAATTCTTGGTTCCCTCGATCGTTTCATGGCATATATTCTTGAGGAGACCAAGGGAAATCTGCCGACATGGCTGGCTCCGGTTCAGGTTCGTGTGATGCCGGTTAAGACAGACAACGAGGAACTGACTGCTTATGCAAAGGAAATCTGCGATGCATTAGAGGCAAAGGATGTCCGTGTAGAACTCGATGACAGATCCGAGAAGCTTGGCTATCGTATGCGTGAAGGACAGGTGCAGAAGGTGCCGTATCTTCTGGTTGTCGGCTTCAATGAGAAAGAAGACAGAACCGTATCCTTCCGTCTGCATGGAGAAAAAGATACCACAGTTCTTCCACTGGATGAGTTTGTGGAGAAGCTTGAGAATGAGATCAAAAATAAGCTGAGAACTCATATCGGGGCTCAAAAATAAATAAAAGCCGATTTGAAACAGTAAAAAATGCGCGCAGCAAAAAGTGGTGCCCCCCTTTTGCTGCGCGCTTTTTTGCAGGAAAATATATTTTTACTTTCATGTTAGAAAGTCGTTGTATTCTGTTCAGAAACTTCCAACTTCCGGATCAACTGGAATTCATGTATAACCATTGCCAGTCCAACTGCAAAAGATAACACATCCGCAACCGGACTCGCATAAAGAATTCCCTTAATTCCCCAGAAACGCGGGAAAAGCAAAAGTAGAGGAAGCAGGAATAAAATCTGTCTTGTCAGAGAAAGAAACGTTCCCTTATATGCTTTTCCGATCGAACTGAAAAACGTCGAGGAAATCGGCTGCATAAAATTAAGCCATGTAAACAGCAGAAAAATCCGGAAATAGTTTACACCGAAATCAAAATATTCTTTGCTTCCGCTGCCAAACAGACCGAGGATCTGTCGCGGAAAAATCTGAAACAGCAGAAAGGATACAATGGATACAATGGCACCGACCGTAATCGCCAGACGATACGATTCCTTTACCCGGTTGTACTGTTTTGCACCATAGTTAAAACTCTGGATCGGCTGGCTGCCCTGTGACAGGCCGATAATCACGGAAAAGTAAAGCTGGTTGACTTTCATGACAATTCCGGAACAGGCAATCGGAATTGACTCTCCGTAAACGGACTGTGCACCGTAATGCTTTAGCAGGTTGTTCATCGTAATCTGCACGATCATCATGGCAACCTGGTTGATGGCAGAAGCCATGCCAAGTGAGCAGATCTGTGCCAGATGGGAAGCATTCGGCCGGAAATGCTCGGAGTACAGGGTTACTGTGCGGTAGTGTGACAGATAGCAGACCGCAATAATCGCAGAGATGACCTGACCGATCACGGTTGCCGCTGCAGCACCGTACATGCCCCAGTGGAATCCCAGAACAAACACGGCATCCAATACAATGTTGATAACGGCGCCGGAAATGTTTACAAACATCGCCATCTTTGGGCTGCCGTCTGCACGGATTAAGTGTCCGCTTCCGATCGTAAGAATTAAAAAAGGAAAACCGATCGCCGTCACACGGACGTATTGCCGGGCAAGCGGGAGAACATCTGCTGGGGAACCAAATCCGACCAGCAGAGGATTCAAAAATAATTCGGTTATGGCAAAAAGAAGGATGCCAACGGTAAGAAGCATTGTGATGGCGTTTCCGACAAAATAGGGAGCTTTTTCTTTTTTGCCGGCACCCATGTGAAGGTTGAAGCTTGCCGCACCGCCGATTCCAAACAGAAGTCCAAGTCCTGTGCACATCATGGCAAGTGGGAATGCAATGTTGGTAGCGGCATTGCCGAGTGTGCCGACCGCATTTCCGATAAAAAGCTGGTCTGCAATGTTGTATACCGCACTGACAAGCATGGCGATAATGCTCGGTACGGAAAAGCGCAGAATCAGCGAAGAAATTTTGTCCACGGCAAGTGGATTTTGTTGTTCTGAAGTCATATGTTTCGCCCTTTCTTATGTTAATATCTGTATTTGCTTTTATATGGCAAACTTATATTATTATAGCTTTTTTCCTGTTTTTTTTCAATGAAGCCGGGCAGCAGAAAAATAAAATGGAAATTTTTGTATTTCTGAAACTTTTATGTGTGATGAATGGTCTAATAGATAGAAACAAAAAAGGAGGAAAATAAAATGAGTAAACTGAGTAGTGTATTAAAAAAGACAGGTATTGCAGTAGCTGCTGCGGCAATGCTGGTGACAATGGGAGCAGGAACGGTGGTTACACAGGCAAAAACAAGTCTGCCGGTTTATAAAGTATCGCTGGCAAAGAAGTATACCAACAACCAGAAGGGCAAACAGATGGAAGCCAGTGTAAAGATTCCGAAAGTGAAAATTACAGGTACAGACGGAAAAGTTATGAAAAGCGAAAGTGAAAAACTGAATGCTGCAATATCCAGTTATCAGAATAAATTTATCAAAGATTATAAAAAAGATGTGGCAGCCATAAAGAAGGGAGAGAAGGGAAATGAGAGCCTTACTTCCGGATATAAGGTTGTAACCGACAACGACAAGCTGTTTTGCCTGCGGATTGATACGGTAATTGCTATGGGCGGCTCCCAGAGTTATGCAAAGATTTTCAGTGTGGATAAAAAATCCGGAAAACAAATCACTCTGGAAAATCTGTTCAAAAAAGGAAGCGGCTATATTGACCGGATTTCCGACAATATCAAAGAACAGATGCGGGCACAGATGAAAGAGAATGCAGATGTTACCTATTTTGTGGACGATGAAAACAATAAGTTCAATTTCAAGTCCATCAGTAATAAGACGAATTTCTATGTCAATGAGAAGGGAGAACTTACCCTTGTATTTGACAAGTATGAAGTAGCACCGGGATATATGGGAATGGTCGAATTTTCCATTCCGACAGGTGAGATTGTAGATATGGTTACAAACGGATATCTGAAATAAAAGGCATATAGAAAAAATGGCTCTGTGGGCAAATTCCACAGAGTCATTTTTTCTATTTGGTGCAAAGGAAGAGGATGCAATTTCTGATTTTTATGGTATACTGTCTGTAGAAAATAAAATGACGTGAGAGTATACCTATGAAAAACACGACAGGCCATAGGCTTAAATATGTTGGAATATGCAGGTGTAGGGGATTGAAGCATGCAGTTCGTGTTGACTAATTTGTATAACAGCTGATAAAATGATTGGGAAAATTACGGTATCTGATTCATTCATCTGCAGAGCATTTGGTGAAAAAGATACGACGGTAATTGTGTTGAACAATTTTAATATAAATGAATAAAAACTCTGACGGCAAGGATGATCCGAGCAGGAATAGTTAAGAAATAAGGATTTACAGAACCATCTTTCTGACAGATTGCCCGAAAGATGGTTTTTTGCGTTGAAAATAACAGGAGGATAGCATGTTAAAGGTAGCAGTATACGGAAAGGGCGGTATTGGAAAATCCACAGTGACTTCCAATCTTGCAGCAGCTTTTGCAAATATGGGAAAACGTGTCATTCAGATCGGATGCGATCCGAAAGCGGATTCCACCATTAATTTACTTGGTGGTGAGCCACTTCGTCCGGTAATGAATTATATGAGGGAAGAGGACGAGGAGCCGGATGAGCTGGCGCAGATTTCAAAGAAAGGCTATGGAGGAATCCTCTGCATTGAGACGGGCGGACCGACACCGGGACTTGGCTGTGCGGGGCGTGGAATTATTGCAACTTTTCAGCTTCTTGAAGATATGGAACTATTCGAACATTATAAACCCGATGTGGTTTTGTATGATGTATTAGGTGATGTTGTGTGCGGTGGATTTGCAGCACCGATTCGTGAGGGATATGCGGATAAGGTTCTGATCGTTACATCCGGTGAAAAAATGGCACTGTATGCTGCCAACAATATTTCCAGTGCAGTCAGAAATTTTGAGGATCGCAGTTATGCCCGGGTATTTGGCATCGTGTTAAATCACAGAAATGTGGAAAATGAGAAAGAAAAAGTACAGGCATTTTCAGAAAAGATCGGGGTGCCGATTGTGGGAGAAGTGCCGCGAAGTAATGAAATTATTCACTGGGAAGAGCAGGGAAAGACTGTGATTGAAGGAGATCCGGCCTCTGAAATCAGCAGATGTTTCTTTGATCTTGCCACATTGTTATGGAAAGAAGAGGAAAACGCATGAGACAGGAAGCATATTTTTGTACGGTAAAAGAGCTGGATGAGCTTGGAAAAAATAACATTCCCAGACAGCTTATTTCCCATACACATCTGATCTACAGTTCCCCTGCAACGCTGGCATTCAATTCTCCGGGAGCAGAAGGATTTGGTGTCAAACGTGCAGGTCTGGCGGTTCCGGATTCTGTTATGTTGATCGTGTCTCCGGGATGCTGTGGCCGCAATACCTCGGTGCTTAGTTCGATGCGGGCCTATCAGGACCGTTTTTATTATCTGTTGATGGATGAGACGGATATTGTGACCGGAAGGCACCTGAAAAAGATCCCTAAGGCAGTAGCGGAAATATGCGAAGGACTTAAGAAAAAGCCGTCTGTTGTGATGATATGTATTACCTGTGTGGATGCGCTGCTTGGCACGGATATGGAGCGTGTCTGTCACAAGGCAGAGGAATATGCAGGGGTTCCGGTAAGGCCATGTTATATGTATGCACTGACCAGAGAGGGCAGAAAACCACCGATGGTGCATGTGCGGCAGTCCGTTTATTCGTTGCTGGAACCGAAAAAGAAAAAAGGAAACGTAGTGAATTTACTGGGATATTTTTCACCGCTTACGGATGACTGTGAGCTGTATGATCTGCTTCATGGGGCAGGAGTAAAAACAATCCATGAGATTTCCAGGTGCAAGGATTATGCACAGTATCAGACCATGTCGGAAGCAAATTTTAATCTGGTACTGCATCCGGAAGCGCGCTTTGCGGCAGAGGATTTTCATGACCGGCTGAAAATTCCATATATCGAGCTGCGCAGATTATATCAGATCGATAAAATTGCCAGTCAGTATCGTGCTTTTGCCGCTGCACTGGGTGTGGAATTTGAGGATGAAATACCGCGTAAGGCAGCAGAGGAGGCGGTAGAAAAATTCCGGGAAATACATCCGGATGCAGTATTTGCCGTCGGAGAATGGATGAACGGAGATCCGTTCGAACTGGCACTTGCATTGGTACACTATGGATTTCGTGTGTCGGAGATTTATGGAACATTATCCGGTGAAAACTTTGTCTATGTAAAACAACTGGCAAAAATCAGTCCGGATACGAAAGTTTTTTCCAATCTGGAACCGACCATGCTGTATTATGACAAAAGTCAGTCCGGCGTCAATATGACCATAGGAAAAGATGCCGGCTATTATCATAAAGAATGTTCCAATGTGCTCTGGAATGAAGAACGGCAGCCATACGGTTATGCCGGTGTGCGCAGACTGTTTGAGGCATTGGCGGAGGTATAACACAATGAGAGGACTGAGAAAATATCTGACACCATTTGCACCGGATCAGTCAGGTGCGGTGTCTGTATTATATGAATTTGGCGGTATTATCGTCATTTGCGATGCCGGTGGTTGTACCGGAAATATCTGTGGATTTGATGAGCCGCGGTGGTTTGAGAGCAAAAGCGCACTGTTTAGTGCAGGGCTTCGCGATATGGATGCAATTCTCGGCCGTGATGACAGGCTGGTGGCAAAGCTTGCAGATGCAGTGACAAAACTGGATGCAAAGTTTGCAGCAATTATCGGGACGCCGGTTCCGGCCGTTATCGGAACGGATTACCATGCCTTAAAGCGTATGACGGAGAAAAAAGTGGATCTGCCGATTCTGACTGTGGATACGGATGGAATGGAATTGTATGACAAGGGGGAAGAAAAAGCCTGGAAGGAACTGTTTTTGGTATTTGCAGGTGAAAAAGAAGACGTGATTTTGGGCAGAATCGGGATACTTGGCATGACACCACAGGATATCAGTGATCTGCGTGCAGCAGACCGTATCCGGGAGCGTTTTGCGGCAGAAGGAAAAACTGCTGTCTGCTTTGGAATGGGAAATGGACTTGATGATGTAAAATCGGTTTCCAATGTGGAAAAAAATATCGTGGTATCGCCGGCTGCTTTAGAGGCAGCGAAATATCTGGAACGAACATATGGAACACCGTACGAGACAGGCTATCCGCTGGTGGATGAACTGGTTTACGATATGGATTATCATGGGAAAAAGGTACTTATTGTACAGCAGCAGGTGATCGGATCTGCAATCCGGGAAGAGATACAAAAAAAAGCAAAGGATGCACAGGTGACAGTTGCAAGTTGGTTTATGATAAAGCCAGAGCTTTGCAGTGATACAGATCTGCATCTGCGGGATGAAGAAGATTATATAAGGCTGGTGGAAAACATGGAATATGATGTGATTTACGCTGATCCATGTATGAAGCGTATGACACCGGAATTTGACGGAATCTTTGTGGATACGATACATTTTGCGGTGTCGGGGCATCTTGCAGAGATGAGATAACAGTTGCCGGTGGTCTTGTAAGATGTGACCCGCAATAAGGGCGTGTACGATTGGAGAAAAGTGTGTATAAGAATGAGATGACCTGGCGCATCCGGGTATACGGTATCGTTCAGGGTGTTGGTTTCCGGCCAACGGTAAGCCGCCATGCGACAAACCATGGAATTTACGGAACTGTTTGCAATAAAGGACCCTATGTGGAAATTTATGCACAGGGGACAAAAGAACAGATCGATGGATTTTTAAACAGTCTGAAAGAACATCCACCGAAGCGTGCGGCTGTTTTGAAGATAAATACAGAGAATATCACCGCAGATACAACAGAACAGTTTGAACATTTTGACATTATCGAAAGTGAAAAAACAAAAGGGGAAATCTTTATTTCCCCGGATATTGCAATCTGCGATGAGTGCAAGGAAGAAATGTTTGACCCGAAAGACAGACGGTATCTGCATCCGTTTATCAACTGCACCTGCTGTGGACCAAGGCTTACGATTCTGGATGCTCTGCCGTATGACAGGGAACGCACAAGTATGAAAGAGTTTCCGATGTGCCCGGACTGTGCAAAAGAATACACGGATGAGAAAACCAGGCGGTATGACGCGCAGCCGGTGTGCTGCAACCAATGTGGACCACAGGTGTACCTGATCGGCAGACCCGAGCGGGGACGTGCCGCAATTACATATACACGCCGGCTTATTCGTGAAGGCAAAATTGTAGCAATCAAGGGAATCGGAGGGTTTCATCTGTGCTGTGATGCTACAAATGAAGAAGTGGTCTGCCGTCTTAGAACATTAAAAAACCGCCCGGCCAAGCCCTTTGCAGTTATGGCAAAAGATGAATCGGTTGTAAAACGGGAATGTGTGGTGACGCCGGAGCAGGAGGCGATTCTTACCGGACATCAGAAACCGATTCTGTTACTGGACAGACGAAGCGATGGAGGGCTGGCATCTTCGGTGGCACCGAACAATCCAAAAGTTGGTGTGATGCTTCCATATGCACCGGTGCAGTTATTGATTTTTCAGTATGATGATGGTATCGAGATGCCGGATCTTCTGGTGATGACCAGTGGAAATACTTCCGGTGCACCGATCTGTCGTGAGGATGAGGAAGCTGTTGCCGAATTATCCCATTTGTGTGATGCGATGCTGTCACATAACCGCAAAATCAGGATACGGGCAGATGATACGGTGATGGATTTTTACAGAAATGAACCGTACATGATCCGGCGTTCCAGAGGCTATGCACCGCTGCCGTTTATGACAAAAGCAGACTGGAAAGGACAGGTGCTCGCGGTTGGCGGGGAATTGAAAAATACCTTTTGCATAGGTGTGGACAACAGGTTTTATCCGTCACCATATGTGGGAGATCTGGAGGACTTAAGAACGGTAAAGGCATTGCAGGAGACAATACACCGGTTTCAGACATTGCTGGAAGTAAAGCCACAGGCTGTGGTCTGTGATCTGCACCCAAAATACAATTCTACGGTTGTAGCGGAAGAACTTGGATATCCGGTGATAAGAGTGCAGCATCATTATGCACACATATTATCGTGTATGACAGAAAATGACTGTCATGATCCGGTCATCGGAGTCGCTTTTGACGGAACCGGATATGGAACGGACGGCACGATCTGGGGCGGAGAGATCCTGCTGGCGGATTATGGGAATTTTACAAGATTCGGAAGTATTACCCCGTTTTTACAGATGGGGGGCGATGCTTCTGCAAAAGAGGGCTGGCGTATTGCGGTCTCTATGATTTACGGATATACGAAAGATCGCAAAAGGGCATGGGAGATCATGGAAACACTGGGTCTTTGCAGCGAACAGGAAAGCAGGGTACAGTTCACCATGGCAGACCGGAAGATTAATGCGGTGGCTTCAACCAGTGCAGGACGGCTTTTTGATGCCGTCAGTGCGATACTCGGGATCAGGCGCAGGTCAGGATTTGAAGGGGAAGCATCGACGGCATTGCAGTTTGCAGCAGAGGCATACGAGCAGCAGAACCTCTCAAATATCTCACAGGAGCAAAAGGAAAATAAGGATATACTGCTGCATGAAACAAAAGAGCGTTTCGTTTTAAATACACAGATGTTGGTGCAGCAGATTACAGAAGCAAAAATGCGGGGCGAAGACACCGGGATGCTGGCATATCGGTTTCATCAGGTACTGGCAGAAATGATTACAGCTGCCTGTATCAAAGCAAAAGAAAGCAGTGGCAGGGATAAAGTTGCCTTAAGCGGTGGCGTATTCCAAAACCGGTTACTGCTGCGTCTGACAGAAGAACGACTGTTACAGGAAGGATTCGAAGTGCTGCGGCACCGTATGATTCCGCCGAATGACGGAGGAATTGCAATCGGACAGGCAGCATATGGGATGTATCAATTACAGAAATAGGAGGATAAAAAGATGTGTGTAGGTTTATCAGCTAAGGTAGTAAAAATCAGTAATGGCACGGCGGTCATTGATGCAGGCGGTGCCAAAAGAGAGGTTTCTTCCCAGCTTCTGGAAGATCTGGAGCCGGGAAATTATGTTATGGTGCATGCAGGTGTAGCAATTGCAAAAATCACCGATGAGGACGACAGTGAAACCGAGCAGCTCATGGAGGAATTTTTATAATGAAAACAGCCAGAGAGATCATTGAAAATTATGATGGCCCGGATGTGCGTATCATGGAAGTGTGCGGTACGCACACACATGAGATTTTCCGGCTGGGAATCCGTAAACTGCTGCCAAAACAGGTAGAATTGATTTCCGGACCGGGATGTCCGGTATGTGTAACACCGGTTAGTTTTATAGATGAAGCTATTTATCTGGCATTGGAAAAAGGAGTTACAATCTGTACATTTGGTGATCTGGTGCGAGTGCCGGGAACCAATATGAGCCTTGCGGGAGCCAGAGAACAGGGAGCGAAAATCCATGTTGTGTATTCTCCGGCAGATGCCGAAAAATATGCTGGAGAACATCCGGATGAGCAGGTGACATTTCTGTCGGTCGGATTTGAGACAACGATACCGGCAGGATGTCTTTCCGTAAAGGCGGCAAGAGAAGATGGACTGGATAATTACTCTATATTGGTGGCAAACAAAACCATGCCTCAGGCGTATGAGGCATTAAAGGACAGTGCAGATGTATTTTTATATCCGGGACATGTCAATGCCATTACGGGAACACGTCTTTGCGAAGCTCTGACCGAAGAAGGGGTCAGCGGTGTTGTGGCAGGATTTACGGCAAAAGAACTGATGACAGCACTGGCGGTTGCGCTGGTAAAATTCCAGGAAGGAAAGCCATTTTTTGTAAACTGCTATCCGCGAGTGGTGACACAGGATGGAAGCAGGGAGGCACAGCTGCTTGTAGATGAGATGATGGAAGCCTGTGACTGCGAATGGAGAGGGCTGGGTGTTATTCCGAAATCCGGCATGAAATTAAGACAGGAGTGGCAGGAGTTCGATGCACGTCTCAAATATCAGATGCCGAAAATTGAAGGAAAACCAAATCCGGCCTGCCGCTGTGGCGATGTACTTCAGGGGAAATGCAAACCATCCGATTGTAAAGTATTCGGAAAAGGCTGTACACCGCAGCATCCGATCGGCGCCTGCATGGTGTCCGGTGAGGGAGCCTGCTCTGCATATTATCAGTATTCATAAGAAAGAAGGAAAAAACATCATGGAAAATAAAACAGTAACGATGGCACATGGTGCCGGTGGAAAGCAGACATCCGAATTGATTGATCAGGTGTTTAAGGCGCATTTTGTAAACAATGATCTGACGGCAGATGATGCAGCGGTATTAGTTCCGCCGGCAGGAAGAATGGCAGTATCTACAGATGGGTTTATTGTATCTCCGGCATTTTTTCCGGGGGGAAATATCGGCAAACTGTCTATCTGCGGAACGGTAAATGATCTTGCCTGTATGGGTGCAAAACCGCTTTATCTTACCTGCGCTTTTGTAATTGAAGAGGGATTTCCAATGGAAAAACTCGAAGAAATCGCAGCTGCCATGGAAAAAACAGCAAAAGAGGCCGGAGTACATATTGTATCGGGAGATACAAAGGTTGCTGGAAAAGGACAGGTGGATGGAATTTTTATCACCACGACCGGAATGGGGGAGATCGAAGAAGGAGTGACCGTCGGCGGAGAACTGGCAAAGCCCGGAGATGCAATCATCGTAACCGGTGATATCGGACGGCACGGATGTACGATCCTGTTAGAGCGGGAAGATTTTGGCATCGATGCGGATGTGACCAGTGACTGTGCACCTTTGTGGAAGACCGTAAAGGCAGTCATGGATACCACACACAACCTGCATGTGATACGTGATGCGACCAGAGGCGGCGTCGGAACAGTCCTGTATGAGATCGCAGGTCAGAGCAGCGTAGGCATCCGTTTAAATGCAGAGGCTGTTCCGGTACGGCCGGAAGTAAAAGGAGTCTGCGGGATGCTTGGACTTGAGCCTTTATATCTGGCATGCGAAGGAAGACTTGTCATCATGGCACCAAAGGAAGAGGCAGAGGGCATTGTAGAAACATTGAAAAAATGTCCATATTCCGCAGATGCAGCTATTATTGGTGAAGTGATCGCAGAGGAACCGGGAAGAGTTATAATGGAGACGGAAATCGGCACACAGGCACTGCTTCCACAGCCGGGGGGAGAGCTTTTACCAAGAATCTGTTAACAGGAGGAGTCAGGGCATGGAAACCAGAGTGGCAGTTATTTCAATTATTGTAGAACAGGAGGATGCCATTGAAGAATTAAATATCCTTCTTCATGAAGCACGTCAGTACATTGTAGGCAGAATGGGCATACCATACCGCGCAAAAGGAATCAGCATCATAAGCATTGTCATTGATGCACCACAGGACACGATCAGTGCACTTTCCGGAAAAATCGGACATTTAAAAGGTGTATTCGCAAAGACTGCATATTCGAATGTCATTACTCCGGCAGAAGGGGGAACACAGGATTGATCAGGATAGCAGTATATGGAAAAGGCGGAATCGGAAAATCCACTACCGTTTCAAATGTAGCGGCTGCATTGGCAGAAATGGGGCTTAAGGTGATGCAGATCGGATGCGATCCGAAAGCAGATTCTACCATATTGCTTCGTCATGGAGAGGCTGTGCCGGCCGTGCTCGACTTATATAATGAGAAAAAGCAGGCGTTGCAGCTGGAGGATATGATACGCATTGGGTATAACGGTGTTATCTGTGTGGAGGCCGGTGGACCGACACCGGGACTTGGCTGTGCCGGCCGTGGTATCATCACGGCACTGGAAAAGTTAAAAGAGCTTGGCGCATATGATGTATACAAACCGGATGTGGTTTTATATGATGTACTCGGAGATGTGGTATGCGGTGGATTTTCCATGCCGATGCGGGGCGGTTATGCGGACAAAATATTTATTATTACCTCCGGGGAAAACATGGCAATTCATGCAGCTGCAAATATTGCCATGGCAGTGGAAAATTTTAAAAACCGTGGATATGCCGGGCTTGGCGGACTCATTTTAAATCGCAGGGATGTCCCGCGGGAAGAGGAAAAGGTGGCAGAACTGGCAGACGATTTTCACACAGCTGTTATTGGTACACTATCACACAGCGGGCAGGTGGCACTGGCAGAGGAGCAGAAAAAAACATTGATGGAGTGTTATCCAACAGGTGAAATGGCAGACGAATACCGTGCGCTTGCCATGCAGATGTATCGCATATGCGGTGGCATTCTGGAAGCGAAAAGCGATAAGGTAAGGTCCGGATATATACAGGAGGAAGCGTAATGTTACGTCGTGTGGGGGAAACCGTTGATTCGAAAGATGCTGTGGTAAAAATAAAAGATGCCTCATTTCCAACACCATTTGTTTCGGCACTGGAGTATAATTCGCCGGTGCATGGCAACTGGAATATTGTGCATACGGGAATGCAGGTTCCGGAATCTATCCAGATCTATGTCTGTGCGGATAACTGTATGCGTGGTGTTGTACTGACTGCGGCAGAAATGAATGCAGCAGACCGTTTTTCTTTTGTTCTTGTGGAGGAGCAGAATCTGCTAAGCGGCAATCTGGAGGATATTACCATCGAGGGTGTGACGGATGTGTTGAATAAACGGAAGGACCATCCTGAGGCGGTTCTGCTTTTTACCGTTTGTCTGCATCATTTTGTGGGAAGTAATCTGAACTATATTTACAGGGAACTAGAGCATCGTTTTCCTGACATCTGCTTTATCCGCTGTTATATGGACCCGATTATGCAAAAACATGGACTGACACCGGACCAGAAGCTGCGGAAAGCAATGTATGATCCTCTTTTGGGCTGTGAGCCGGACGCTAAAACAGTATCTGTCTTTGGCAGTGATTTTGTTCTGGATGAGAACAGTGATATTAAGCGTCTGTTAAAACGATATGATTATAAGGTGCTGGAACTGCCCGGATGTAAAACCTGGCAGGAACTGTTGGATATGAGCAGGGGATGCCTGTTTATCGACTGCTATCCGGCTGGAAAATACGGGATGGAGGCACAGGCAGGCCGCCTGGGACGAAAATCTCTGTATCTGCCCGGCAGTTTTGATTATGATGAGATCAGAAAGCAGTTAAAGCAGCTGACCGATGCACTCGGACTGCCGGAACTGACAGAAGATGAGCTGGCCCGCGAGCAGGAGTCCTGTGAGGAGGCTCTGGCAAAAGCAAAAAATCTGATCGGGGATATGCCGGTCACTCTGGATTATCTGTATCATCCAAGACCACTTGGACTGGCAAAACTGCTTCTGACACATGGCTTTTGTGTGAAAGCTGTTTATCTGGACAGTATCAGTCCGGAAGAAAAAGCAGATTTTTTCTGGCTGCAGGAGCATGCACCGGAACTTGAGCTGATCGCAACGATTCAGGTGAAGATGCGTGTACTGCCAAGAGGTGCAAGCGGGGAAGTGCTGGCAATCGGACAGAAAGCGGCCTATTTTGGCCGAAGCCGTCACTTTGTCAATCTGGTACAGGGAGAAGGTCTGTATGGATTTGACGGTATTCGAAGAACCGCAGAGCTGATGATGGATGCATATCTCAATGAAAAGGATACAGAAAAACTTGTTGTACAAAAAGGATGGGGGTGTGAGTGCTGTCTATGAGACAATCTTATCGAATGATACCGGTTTATACGGCCGATGTGTCAGGGGTCTGTTCTGCACTGTATGAACTTGGTGGAATGACAGTTATGCATGATCCTTCCGGATGCAACTCTACTTACAATACGCATGATGAAATCCGCTGGTACGATCAGGACAGTCTTATTTTTATCTCGGGACTTACAGAAATTGACGCGATCATGGGAAATGACAGAAAATTTATTGATGATATCGAGTATGCAGCCCGTGAACTGCATCCCAAATTTATCGCGCTGGCAGGTTCGCCTATTCCATTTATGAATGGTACGGATTTTCCTGCAATTGCGCGTGTGATTGAGACAGAAACCGGAATTCCGGCATTTTCCGTGCCGACGAACGGGATGAATGATTATGTGTATGGAGCGGGCATTGCGCTCGAAGAAATCGCAAAGCGGTTTGTCAGAGAACCGGACAGGCAGGAGAATAGAGATCCCTCTTCGCGCACGGTAAATCTGTTAGGTGTGACACCACTTGATTTCGGACCACAGAAAAATGCAGAAACCTTAAAAGAGAATCTGCAGAAATACGGATGGCAGGTTATGTCTGTGTGGGCGATGGGCGATGATTTGAAAACGTTGCAAAGATCAGCGGAGGCAGACGTTAATCTGGTTGTTTCGGCAGTAGGACTCCGTGTGGCAAAGATACTCTGGGAGAAGTACAAAATACCATATGTGATCGGAACACCAAACGATTGGCTGGCAGAAGATATTTCAAATGCACTGGAGCGTGCAGCCACACGGCAGGCAGAGCCGGCGGTTGTATATTTGCAGAACCGCATGCAGCAGGAGGCAGATATTACGCTGGTCGGAGAACCTGTCACTATGGGATCATTAGCAGCAGGGATTGAAAAAAGATATGGTCGTGCCGCCCGCGTCCTGTGTCCGTTAAAGGAATGTGCGGATTTGCTCGGTGAAAAAGATAAAATGGTGCTTGGAGAGGAAGCGATGGAAGAGGCACTTAAAAGTGCAGGGATCATTGTGGCAGATCCTCTGTATCGTCCGATCTGTCCGGGGGACAGTATTTTTTATGAATTACCGCATGTGGCATTTTCGGGGAGAATATATTTTTGAGAATACTATTGTTAGGATGCAATTTGCAATCTGCGATGATGAAAAATCTATAGGCTTGATATTAGAAGAAAAAATAAAGAAATTATTACCGGATGCAGTGATAGAAACATATTTATCGGGTGATGAACTGATTGCAAGTGGTTGTAAGCCGGATATGCTCTTTTTGGATATCCAGATGCCGGGAAAGAATGGGATGGAAACGGCAAGGATTCTGCGTCAGAAGGATGACGAAGTGGACGTTGCTGCATAAACCAGTTGACAGATTCCTTTCGGAAGTATAATATAAAGACAAATTTCATAGGATATAAAAAACAAAGGGCGATGTTGTTCAGACACTGCCCTTTTTTTTATTCGAAAACAGGAGGGATGAGGTTATGGAAAAGTTAAATGATGTGATTACAGCAATTGACGATTTTGTCTGGGGACCGGTTATGCTGATTCTGCTTGTGGGGACCGGAATTTTCCTTACGATCCGCACGCGGTTTCTGACATGGAGAAATCTCGGTTATGCACTCAAAAGTACGTTAAGCAAAGAGGCGCGGACGAAAAGCCGTGGCGAGGGCGATGTGTCTCCGTTTTCGGCACTGACCACAGCACTTGCCGCCACAATCGGAACGGGCAACATTGTGGGGGTTGCGACGGCGATGGTTTCCGGTGGCCCGGGAGCTTTGGTCTGGATGTGGATCTCTGCTGCATTTGGTCTGACGTCGAAGTTCAGTGAATGTATGCTGGCGATCAAATACCGTGAGATCAATGCCAAAGGGGAGATGAGCGGCGGCCCGATGTACACGATGAAAAAGGCACTGAAGAATAAAAGATTTGGAGCGGTTCTTGCGTGGTTATTTGCACTCTTTGCTGTGATTGCTTCGTTTGGAATCGGCAATATGACACAGGGAAATTCGATTTCCGGTGCATTACATACGACATTTCATGTGCCGACCCATCTGACCGGAATTGTGATTACGGTGCTTGCCCTGCTGATCATTGTCGGCGGTATCAAATCCATTTCAAAGGTTTCTTCGGTGGTCGTTCCGCTGATGGCGTTTTTTTATGTGATCTGTGGCGTTATTGTCATTATCGGAAATATTTCGAATCTGCCGGCAGGCATTTTGATGATTTTTCAGATGGCATTTTCGGTAAAAGCGGTAGGCGGCGGTCTGTGCGGAACGATTGTCGCTTCCATGATGAATGCAATGCGTTATGGTGTGGCAAGAGGTGTATTTTCCAACGAAGCCGGTATGGGATCTGCGGCAATTACGGCAGCGGCTGCAACGACGGATAACCCGGTGCGTCAGGGATATATCAATATGACGGGAACCTTCTGGGATACAATTGTTGTCTGTACGATTACAGGACTTGCGATTGCCTCTTCCGGTGTCCTTGGCATGACCGATGCTGCCGGGAATATGCTGACCGGTTCGGATGTTACAATTGCGGCATTTGAGACGGTTCTGGGATCGGCAGGGGGCTGGCTTGTGACAATCGGGATTACATTGTTTGCGTTTTCTACAATACTCGGCTGGGAGTATCACGGGGAAAAAGCATTTGAATATCTGCTGGGAACGCACCGGTTTAATATGGTATACCGCCTTGTTTTTTCCTTTGTTGTGTATTTCGGATGTACACAGACACTGAATCTGGTATGGAGTTTCTCGGATATTGCCAATGCGCTGATGGCAATCCCGAATCTGATCTGTATGCTCCTGCTCAGTGGTGAAATTGCAAAGGATATTCGGGAGTTTCAGAAAAAAATTCATAAATATAATTAAAAAATGTAAGGTTATTCTTTGCTATCAGCCCGAAGCGTAGTATAATGTAGTTATCTGAATTTTATAGGCATGGAGGTTAGGAAATTATGCAGATGGAACAGCTACGCAAAGATATGATGGCAGCGATGAAAGCGCGCGACAAGGAACGGAAGGATGCAATTTCGTCTCTGGTTTCGGCAGTGAAGAAAAATGCCATTGATGCCGGATGCAGAGATGACATTCCGGAGGATATGGTCAATGCCACAATCATGAAGGAATTAAAGACCGTTCAGGAACAGATCGATTCCTGCCCGGCAGACCGTACCGATTTGCTGGAGGAGTACAGAAAACGTTATGACATTATGAAAGAATATGCACCGAAGATGCTTTCGAAAGAGGAAGTGACTGCGATTGTTAAGGAAAAGTTTGCAGATGTGATTGCAACGAAGAACAAGGGACAGATCATGAAGACGATTATGCCGGAGCTGAAAGGAAAGGCAGATGGAAAGGTGATCAATGAAGTTGTTACAGAGATGTGCAACGCATAAAGGAGAAGAAACATGAGATTGTATATGCCGACGAAGGTATTTTTTGGCATCGGTTGTGTTTCGGAAAACGGTGCAGAGTTAAAAGCATTAGGAAGCAGAGCCATGATTGTGACGGGAAAACATTCCAGCCGCATCAATGGTTCGCTTGCAGCAGTTGAACAGGCATTGCAGGCAAACGGGCAGACCTATGTGATTTTTGATGAGATCGAAGAGAATCCTTCTGTGGAGACCGTGGCTGTGGCAGCGGGCATTGCAGTAAAAGAACAGGTGGATTTCTTTGTGGCTGTGGGAGGCGGTTCTCCGATGGATGCGTCCAAGGCGATTTCGCTTCTGGCAGCGAATCCATCGGCAATCGATCATGCAGAGGAGCGTCTTTATCATCCGGAGCCGATGCAGGGCTATCCGGTTGCAGCAGTCCCGACCACATCCGGTACGGGATCGGAAGTGACGCCTTATGCGATTCTGACACGGCACGACTTACATACCAAGCAGTCAATCGCACACAAATGGTTTGCGGATCTGGCATTTGTGGATGCCGGATATTTAAAGACTTCTTCTTATGAGAATATGGTCAGCACCTGTGTGGATGCGCTGGCACATCTGATTGAGTCATATCTGAATACTAATGCAAATGCATATAACCGGATATATTCAGCGGAAGGTCTCCGGATCTGGGGCAGTGCAAAGGAATACCTGCTTTCATCCGGGATTAAGATTCCGGATGAAGGATACGAAACATTCATGCATGCATCGGTTGTGGCAGGTATGGCGATTGCACATACCGGTACCAGTATTCCGCACGGATTAAGTTATCCGGTCACATATGAGCTTGGCATTCCGCATGGAAAGGCAGTCGGATTTTTCCTGCCGGGATTTTTGCGTTTTTACAATAATCAGAAGCGGGTGGCAGAGGTGCTTGAGCTGCTTGGGTTTGAGAACCGGGCTGAATTTATCGCCTATCTGGACAAGCTGCTGGGCAAACCACAGATCCCGGAGGAACTGTGGGAGGAGGATGTGCAGAAACTGTTGCAGAATCCTGCCAAGTTAAAGAACTATCCGTTTGAGATGACGGAAGAAATTCTGAAAAAATATCTAAACAAATGAGAACCCGTTTGAGGAGGAAACTTATATGATACAAAAGTTGATTGAAAAGTTAAATAAGAAGAGATTAAAAGAACGAATTTCTTCTGCAATTGTGATGGTGGCCCTGATTGTTAGCATTTCCGGTGTTGTGGGAGCCGTATCCGGAATTGTGGTCAACAACCGCTATAATTATGCATTGAAAAATTACGGTTTTTCACAGGGGGATATCGGCAAGATGATGATTACGTTTGCCGATACGAGAAGTTATCTGCGTGCTGCGATCGGATATCAGGATGAAAACCTTGTGAACAGCTGCGCAGAAAATTATGAGAAGAAGAAGGAATCCTGTCAGCAGTATACCAAAGAGGTAAAAAATACGGTTTCATCTGCGGATGAGGAGAAAATTTATAATAGTATCACAGAAAAACTGAACGATTATTTTGACACCTGTGATGCTGTACTGGAAAAAGGAAAGAATACACAGGATATTGATGCGCGCCATGAAGCACAGCAGATGGCACAGGATCAGGTGGCACCGATCTATGAGGAGATTTATCAGGATATGGTGAAACTGATGGATGCAAATACCGAGCATGGAGATAAGTTAGAGAAAATTCTTACAATGGTAGAATTGATCACACTTATTGCAATTATTGCGGTTATTGCACTTGCAATTTTTGCAGCCCGCCGGATCGGCAGAGTGCTTGCACAGAATATTGTTGATCCTTTGGATCAGCTGGGTGCCCGTTTTGATACATTTGCAAAAGGGGGATCTCTCCAGTGAGTTCCCGGAGATGACATCAGAGGATGAGATTTCCGAGATGGTAGTTGTTGCACGCAAGATGGCAAAGAACCTGGCAGCTGTTATTCAGGATGTCAACCACCGTATGGATCTGATGGCTCACAACGATTATACCGGTGTTTCCAAAATTCCGGAGAAATATATGGGTGAGTTTGCGGCAATGAATGATGCAATCCATGTCATGAACACCGATATGAATGAGACGATGCACCGGATTGAGGAGGCTGCTTCCCAGGTATCTGCAGGTTCTACCAATTTGGCAGAGGGATCACAGACACTGGCAGAGGGATCTACCGATCAGGCAGGTGCAGTGGAAGAACTTCTGGCATCCTTTGCCAATATCACAGAAGGGGTTGAGCACACACATGAGAGTGCACAGGCTTCTTACGAATTATCTGTAAAATATGCACAGGAAGCAGATAAGACACAGAAGGAAATGAATGCAGTTACCGAAGCAATGAAGAGAATCAGCCATATGTCCAAGCAGATTGAGACAATCATCGGACAGATCGAGGAGATCGCGGAGCAGACGAACCTGCTTGCCCTGAACGCATCCATTGAGGCTGCACGTGCAGGAGAAGCCGGCAAGGGCTTTGCCGTAGTTGCATCCCAGATCGGAAAACTTGCGGATGAGAGTGCACAGTCTGCAGTCAATACCCGTGAGCTGATTATGAACTCTATTCAGGAAATCGAAAACGGCAATCAGGCAGTTGATGTGACTTCCCAGACGATTATTTCTCTTGTAGAGGGAATCAATGAAGTGGCAAAGAAATCCCAGGAACTGGCACAGCTTTCCGAGACACAGGCAGAGCAGATCAAGCAGGCAGAGTCCGGTGTAAACCAGATTTCCGAGGTTGTACAGAGCAACGCGGCAATCGCAGAGGAATCTTCCGCAACCAGTCAGGAGCTTTCTGCAGAGTCTGCTTCTCTGAATGATCTGGTGCAGCAGTTCAAGTTAAAATAGTGATACAAAATAAAGGTATAAGAGAGGAACAATCTGGAAAATGGATACGTCGATTTTTATCGGAACATGGTGGTCACTGGTGCCGCCTCTTCTGGCAATCATACTGGCACTTGTCACCAAGGAAGTATACAGTTCCCTGTTTATTGGAGTGGCGGTCGGAGCACTGTTATATACCGGATTTCATCCGTGGAATGCATTCAATGCCCTGTTTTCGATTATGAAAGACAGCATGAATCTGAATATTCTGATTTTTGATGTGCTGCTTGGCATGATTATTGTATTGATGTCAAAATCAGGAGGCTCAGCTGCTTATGGAAGATGGGCCGGCAGCAAGATCAGGTCAAAAAAGAGCGCAATGCTGGCAACCACAGGACTTGGAATGCTGATTTTTGTGGATGATTATTTCAATTGTCTGACCGTCGGATCTGTGATGCGTCCGGTAACTGACCGCTACAAAGTATCCCGCGCAAAACTGGCATATATCATTGATGCGACCGCTGCGCCGGTCTGCATCATTGCGCCGATTTCCAGCTGGGCGGCAGCCGTCAATTCGTATGTTCCGAAAGATGCCGGGATTACGGGATTTCAGCTGTTTCTGCGAACAATTCCGTACAATCTCTATGCGATTCTGACGATTGTCATGGTATTTTTTGTGATTATTGCAGGTTTTGATTTCGGACTCATGAAAAAACATGAGGAGAATGCTGCAAAAGGAGATCTGTTTACCAGCGGCGGGGAAGAGTTTGAAAAGGTTAAGGAAGAAGATATTTCTTCCAACGGAAAAGTGATTGATCTGCTTCTTCCGGTGATTGTTCTGATCGGTTCTGCAATTGGTGCCATGATCTATACCGGATTTCTGGGCGGTGCGACCGATGTGGTCAGTGCATTTGCAGGATGTGATGCGGAGACCAGCCTGATTTTTGCAACCATGGTCACGGTCTTTGTCATGCTGTTTTTGTATCTTCCGCGAAAGGTGGTTACGTTTAAAGGATTCATGGAGAGTTTTGTGGAAGGCTTTAAGCTGATGATCCCGGCGATCGGAATACTGATATTTGCCTGGACCTTAAAGGGAATGGGAGATGCTCTGCAGATTGGTACATTTGTGGAATCCATCGTTGGAACGAGTGCTTCTGCAAGCCTGTTCCTTCCGGCTGTTTTGTTTGTTGTTGCAGTGTTCCTTGCGTTTTCTACCGGAACAAGCTGGGGAACATTTGCGATTCTTGTTCCGATTGCAATCGCCATGTTTCCGGGGGCAGATCATCTGGAAATGATGATCATTGCGGTTTCCGCAGTGCTGGCAGGTGCCGTCTGCGGGGATCATATTTCACCGATTTCGGATACAACGGTTATGTCTTCGGCCGGCGCGCAGAGTAACCATATCAACCATGTGACAACGCAGATGCAGTATGCAGCGGTTGTTGCTGTGGTATGTATCATTGGCTATATCATTGCGGGTCTGGTACAGATCTGGTGGGTAGCACTTGGCATCAGCCTCATGCTCCTGCTTGCTGTTCTTACCTTTATAAAAAAGAGGTCGGGGAGCAACCGCGAAAAGACAGCAGGTATATAAGAATCAGGACAGAAGCCCAAAAACAAAGAAAGGAGCAGGCGAGGAAACCTGCTCCTTCTTAGTTACTTAAAGGAAATTGAGTAACTGAGTAGTTAATTAGATAATTGTTTAATAAAATTGAACTACATACTCATTTGCGTACGTGCATGCTATATTTAAATAACACCATTCAATACTTACATTATACCGTGTTATTCGGATTTTGCAATACCTATTTTGAAATTTTTGGAATTAATCCTTTATTTTCGCTATTCCGGAAGCGGAAGGAAGTCCGGCTTTCTGCCGGTAAAGACTGTAAAGTACCGGAAGCCTGCATGCCGCAGAATCTGAGGGAGACGGTCAAACGCATATGCAACGTGCTCCGGCACATGGGCATCGGCTCCGAGTGTCAGAATCTCTCCCCCGAGTTCGTGATAGCGTAAAAGAACAGCTTCGGTCGGGTTTGGATGTCCCAGCCCGTATTTGAATCCTGCCGTGTTGACTTCGATCCCTTTTCCCATGGAAATGAGTTTACGCAGAATCTCATCAATGATATCGGCATAGGCCTCATATGTATAGAAACGGTTGCGGTCCGGACCGTAGCGGACAACATAATCGAGATGACCGTATACATCGAAGTCGGAATAGGTGTTCAGGTTTTCCAGAATGGATTCGAAGTACTCGCGGTAAGCAGTTTTTTCGGAGCGTCCTTCATAGTATTTCGGGTAATAGGGATCGATTCCGTGAACAACGTGGGAGGAACCGATGACAAAATCAAACGGATGTCCGGTCACCGCTTTGCGGTTGATTTCCGTGATGTGGGGCTGCAGACCGACTTCGATTCCGAGACGAATGGAAAGACGGTCACGGCAGGTGTCCTGAAAACTGCGGACTTCTTTTATATAGGAATCAAAATCCAGAAGAAACAGATTGGGATCATCCGGGTAATCATAATCAAAATGATCGGTAAAACAGATGCCATCCAGGTTCTGCCGTACAGCGGCCTGGATCATGTCAGGCATCAATGCGTCACTGTCTCCGCTGTGATGCGTGTGCATATGTGTATCCCAAAGCATAAGAGCCTCCTTTTTTCTGTGTGGTTGGTTTTGGAAAAAGTCTTTTCGTAAGATTATACTATATTTCAGGGGAAATAGATACCTTTAGTGAAAAAATTAACAAAGACGGAGAAAAGACTTGAACTTTCGGAAATAATTGGGTAAAATAAAGGAAGCTTGGGACGCAAGTCCCATGAGACTATTTATTTACAATTCTAGGAGGAATTAAGAATGGCAGTAAGAGTAGCAATCAACGGATTCGGCCGTATCGGTCGTCTTGCTTTCAGACAGATGTTCGGAGCAGAAGGATACGAAGTAGTAGCAATCAACGACTTAACAAGCCCAAAGATGTTAGCACACTTATTAAAGTATGATAGCTCACAGGGTAAGTACGAGCATGCAGATGAAGTTTCTGCAAGCGATGATTCTATCACAGTATGTGGTAAGGAAATCAAGATCTACGCTTTCCCAGATGCAAACAATTGCCCATGGGGTGAGTTAAAGGTTGACGTTGTATTAGAGTGCTCTGGATTCTATACAAGCAAGGAGAAGGCTCAGGCTCATATCAATGCCGGAGCTCGTAAGGTAGTTATCTCTGCACCAGCAGGAAACGACCTTCCTACAATCGTTTACAATACAAACCACGAGACATTAAAGGCTTCTGATACAATCATTTCTGCAGCTTCTTGTACAACAAACTGCTTAGCTCCAATGGCAGATGCTCTTAACAAGTTTGCTCCAATCCAGTCTGGTATCATGGTAACAATCCATGCTTACACTGGTGATCAGATGACTCTTGATGGACCACAGCGTAAGGGTGATTTAAGAAGATCCCGTGCAGCTGCAGTTAATATCGTTCCAAACAGCACAGGTGCTGCAAAGGCTATCGGTCTTGTAATCCCAGAGCTGAACGGAAAGTTAATCGGATCTGCACAGCGTGTACCAACCCCTACAGGATCTACTACAATTCTTACAGCAGTTGTTAAGAAGGCTGGCGTTACTAAGGAAGACATCAACGCAGCTATGAAGGCAGCAGCTAATGAGTCCTTCGGATACAATGAGGACGAGATCGTATCTTCTGATATCGTTGGTATGAGATTCGGTTCTTTATTCGATGCTACTCAGACAATGGTTAACCCAATCGGTGATGATCTGTATGAGGTTCAGGTTGTTTCTTGGTATGATAACGAGAACAGCTACACATCTCAGATGGTTCGTA
>ERZ779992.80-NODE-80-length-70254-cov-3.082637_pt1 | contig 70254 bp, 60 predicted proteins | sample MGYA00511934_ERZ779992 | MGnify/ENA primary metagenome ERZ779992 (study PRJEB29588, sample SAMEA2163248) | human gut metagenome | biome: human gut; feature: human-associated habitat; material: faeces | place: Denmark | collected 2008/2010 ...
GGTGCCGTCCGAATGAAGTGCGTATATACCGCCGATCTCATCGTATGGGATAGTTATGTCTGTATGGCAGTTGAAATAGGCCTTTGCCAGATCTGTCTTTCTGAGAATCGAGCACTCGTTGTCCTTTGCGACTATCTCCTTGCCGTCAGGATTGTAGAGCTTGTTGTCCTCACTCCAGCTATAGCATGTATCTCCCACTGCAAAATGCGGTCCCATTTTCTCTACAATAAGGATCGGAAGCTTGTAGACAATATTGTATTTGTTCGCCATCACATACGCCGTAGTGTTTGTTCCTATGGCGAACTCTCCTATAGGCAATGTATCCCTACCTCCAAGAAGATTTTCTTTTATAAACTTCTGGTTCATGTCGTGGTCACTGTAGTTGTCACAATCATATCCCGCTATCTTTCCATCTTCAAACTTCAGCTTCAAGTTCACATACCTGAGGCCATCGAGATAGACCTCACTCACATTCAAAATTCCATGAGTCCCCGTGAGTTTTGGAGAAGTAAACACCTCGCCGACCGGAATATTTACGTCTGCAACACAGTTTTCAAAGTTTGTCTCATTTGCAGGATCATCCAGCTCGTGAAGCATGACCAGCATGTCTGTCTCATTACTGCCTTTACCCACAACTCTCACACGATCTGCCTTGTCCAGCTCATCTATGATATTTTGGTGTATATGCCTAAATATCTCATTGTCAAGGGTATTTATTCTAACTGTATCTCTAAATATCTCACGATATCTGTCGCCAATCTCTGGTATAGGATATGCAATTATTGTAAAACTACACTTATCTTGCTCAATATACTCATTTACTATCTGAGCACTTTCTGTTCGGTACTCAACCTGAATCTCCTGTTGTTTTTTATCAAGCACAGGATTTGCATCACATGATACCGGTTCAAATGGATTCTCACCAAACACCTCAATGACCGCAGGACCTGCATAAACCGACGCCTCATGTGCAAGATTCCTGTATGCCTGTCTAAGCACCTCAAGCTTTCTCTCCATAAGTTTCTTGTCAAGAAACAGCGCTTCATCCATCCTATGATCATATTCAAGCTGTTTATTCGGAACCGTTGATGAATATCCAACCCGACTGATAAGTCTTCTGTTTATACGTGAAACCGCATACCTGTAGCATATCGGTTCAAGTCCCATGGCACGGAACTGTTCTATGGCAGCTTTTACCATTCTCTCCTGGCCGAGGAAGTATCTTATATTGACAGTTTTCTTCGCTGACAGATCTATCTTGGCAGCCTCAAATCCGAGTCTGTAGCCTTCAGTGTATGTTCTCGCCATTGACTCTATTTCTTCTTCCGTAAAGGTGCTGAGATATATTGCAGTATCGATCTCGTTTTTACTGATGTATTCTCCGTATTTATAGAGGTATGATACATCCTCAAGGTCACTGTTCATAATTATATCAGTCGCAAATGTGAGATCAGGACTGAGCTGCTCTCTTATTCTGTATGACATAAAGAACTCAGCATAGTCATTTTCAAAGTAATATATAACATCCTCTAGTTCTTTTACCGTAAAATTATCCTGGAACATAAAATATATCTGGACAAATAACTCCGCAAGAAGTGTTATGTCAACTATTCTGCCCTCAAATGCATACACAGTCATGCCTCTTATCTCGTTATATACAAATCCAAGTAGCTGGGCTATTTTCTTTATTTCGTTTTTCTCTCTTGAATAATCCTTCATGAACTCATCGGTGATATACCTGTAATTGGCGTAACTCTTATTATAATTATCTCCTAGAATATCACTGTAAAGGCCATGGTTCATCGCCTCAAGCTGAGACAGACTCCTGTCTGAAAGGGCATCCTTCCTCACCAGTTCAAGAACATCCCCTATGCGGGTTATGAACGCTGCAACATGGGTAAAGTAACCACCATATGGCTGCTTCACAACTGATTCATGAGTTATCTGTCTTATCCTGCTGAGTACTAGTTCATAGCGTTCTTCTATATCATCAAATTCTTCTATAAAGTTGTCATAATAATTCATCTCGTGTCCTCTCTTTTCCAGCGTATTATTACAAACCCATCAATAAAAATATAATCGACAGTCCAAACACTACTCCATTCATTATGATAGCCATCTTCTTGCCGGTTATTCCACCATTGTCAGCTCTGTATCCTATAACAGAGAAAACAATCCCTGTAAACGCCATTATCAGAGCGCTCACCATCAAAACTCCGTACACCCTTTGGACTTTTCCCTGTGTAAGGATGGACTTTATTATTGATATGATGATAAACAGCCCGCCAAAGCCTCCAAGAAAGTATCCTATTATCGTGTCCGTCGGCATTCCCGGCGCCGAAACTCTGAATTCTTTACTTCTTTGCATGATATCTCCTAAGCAGCTTTGCTGTGACATAATATATACAGTATCCTACGATTCCACCCAACGTATTCATGATGATGTCATCGATATCGAATACCCCAAGCTTCGTTATGTACTGTGATATCTCTATGGCAAGCGTAAACATAAGGGAGTACAGCAAAGCTTGCCAAAACGTTGTGTTCTTATTTCTCGCCCATCTGAGCAACATGCCAAATGGAACAAATGCAATGATATTGCCGTACAGGTTCAGAAATACACTCCAACCGGATATCTGATCCCTGTATATTATAAATCTCTCTATCTCCTGAAACGGATGAAGATTATAACGTCTTTCATCATAACCGCTTCTTCCAAACATATCACTGAAAATAAGGAAATAAACGATACAGATTATATAAAGCACAAACAGCACCAGACATATCGCCCGGAACTTTTTTCTATCTATTTGCTTCAAGATAACACTCCCACTACGACTTAATCAGCAGCACGCATCTCCATTATCCTGTCAAGAAGCATGTCTGCACACTCTTCCTTTGACATCATTGGCAGTTCCCTGATCTCGTCGTTTGTTATAAGAGTGAGAACGTTGGTGTCCACACCAAATCCCGCTCCCGCGACCTTTAAATTATTTGCCGCTATCAAATCTATATGTTTAGAATCGATCTTTTTTCTGGAATTCTCAATAAGATCCCTCGTCTCCATCGAAAAACCGCATATGATCTGATCCTTTATCCCCTCTTCCATTCTCTGGGTTCCAAGTGCCAGGAGTATATCCTTTGTTCTGCAAAGAGGTATACTCATGTCACCATCCTTTTTCTTTATCTTATGCTCGGCAACCTCCGCTGGTCTATAGTCAGCCACAGCGGCAGCCTTAATGATAACATCCTGCTCCCTGCTTCTTGACATGACCGCCTCATACATATCCTGAGCTGATGTTATGTCGACCACATTTACAAACCTTGGGGGCTCTATCTCCACTTTGCCTGTGACAAGAGTGACATCCGCCCCCCTCAGCATCGCCTGCCTTGCTATGGCGTATCCCATCTTGCCCGTTGAATGGTTGGTGATATATCTCACAGGATCAATCGCCTCCCTGGTAGGACCCGCCGTAACCAACAGTTTCACGCCTGCCATATCCTTTTCCTTTGCAATTGCCTTCAGTATATAATCCTGCAACACCTCCGGATCGGGGAGTTTCCCCTTTCCGGTGTCGCCACATGCAAGATATCCACAAGCGGATTCAACTATCTCATATCCATATGATGCAAGCTTTTTGATATTGTCCTGCACTATTGGATTCTCTATCATTCCGGTATTCATGGCCGGTGCTATTATCTTCGGACACTTTGCTGGCATGATGGTCGTGCTGAGCATGTCGTCAGCTATTCCGCTGGCTATCTTGCCTATGATATTCGCCGATGCCGGAGCTACCATGAATACATCCGCACGCTTTGCGAGCGCCACATGTTCAACATTGAACTGAAAATTCCTGTCAAACGTATCCACAAGACACTTGTTTCCAGTAAGTGTCTCAAATGTAATAGGATTGATAAAATTGGTGGCATTTTCTGTCATTATGACATGAACGTCCGCATGTTTTTTCACCAACATACTGGCAAGATTTGCTATCTTATATGCCGCAATACTTCCAGTAACTCCGAGAACGACCGTCTTTCCTTTTAACATTTTATAACTCCTCTATAAAGTTATCTATAAGTCTCGCCTTGCCAAACTTCACTGCCATGGCACAGAGTACATGGCCCTCTGCCTTCTCGATGGACTGCATGGTATCCATGTTTACCATCTCTACATAGTCTATGGTGGCAAGCGGCTCTGCTGATATAAGCTCCTTCATAGCTCCAACTATCTTTGCAGCTTCGCGCTCACCGTCAGCGATCATCTGCTGTCCAAGCTTTACTGCCTTACTGAGAACAACTGCAGCCTTTCTCTCTTCGGCTGTCAGATATATATTCCTTGAGCTCTTCGCAAGTCCGTCAGCCTCCCTGATTATAGGGCATCCAACTATCTCTATATCAAAGTTCAGATCCTTCACCATTCTCATGATGATGGCGAGCTGCTGTGCATCCTTCTGTCCAAAATATGCTCTGTCTGGTGTCACTATGTTGAAAAGCTTACCTACAACTGTGCACACACCCTTGAAATGTATAGGTCTTGTAAGACCACAGAGCGCATTTGGAAGACCTGTCATATTTATGAATGAAACAAATCCATCAGCATACATCTCCTCAGGTTCAGGATTGAAGATTATATCTGCACCTGTAGCCTCACAGAGCTTTGCATCAGCCTCAAGATCTCTTGGGTAACTCTCAAGGTCCTCATTTGGTCCAAACTGAATAGGATTTACAAATACGCTCACAACCGTTCTGTCATTCTGCTCAACAGACTTTTTGATAAGGCTCTGATGTCCCTCGTGGAGATATCCCATTGTAGGTACAAGACCAACTGTGAGTCCCTGCTTCTTCCATTCCTTTACCTGTGCTCTAACTTCATCTATCTTCTTCAAAATAATCATGACACTTTCTCCTGTTCTTTAGTATAACTTCTCTATAACTTCATCGTCTATCTTGTATGTGTGCTCCGGTCCTGGGAATGTTCCGGCATTTATCTCATCGATGTATGCCTTTACAGCTCCTCTCATGGCATCGCCCACATTTGCAAACTGCTTTACAAACTTTGGAACGAAGTCTGAGAACATACCAAACATATCCTGATTTACGAGGACCTGTCCATCGCAGTATCTTCCTGCGCCTATTCCTATAGTAGGAATACTTATGCTCTCTGTTACGATCTTTGCAAGCTTCTCTGGAACGCACTCAAGCACAAGCATATATGCGCCCGCTGCCTCGACAGCTTTTGCGTCCTCTATGAGTTTCTTTGCCGCAGCCTCAGTCTTACCCTGAACCTTGAATCCGCCAAATGCATTGATGGACTGTGGCGTGAGTCCCAAATGTGCACATACTGGTATGCTCGCCTTCACTATAGCACTTATCTGAGGACACATATCCTGACCGCCCTCAAGCTTTACCGCTCCAGCACGACCTTCCTTCATGATCCTTCCAGCATTTACAACAGCATCATAGACACTTGCCTGATAAGACATAAATGGCATGTCTGTTACAACCAGAGCATTCTTTGCTCCCCTTGCAACCGCCGCACTATGGTGGATCATATCATCAACTGTGACTGATATCGTATCCTCATATCCGAGGATCGTGTTGCCTAATGAATCTCCCACCAGTATCGTGTTGACACCGCATTCATCCAGTATCTTTGCTGTGGTGTAATCATATGCAGTGATCATGGATATCTTCTTGTCTGTACCTTTCATCTGCATAAGTGTCGTCGTTGTGTTCTTCATAACTTTAATTCTCCTATTCCGTCCAAAATCTGTATCAAATCCTCATAATCTCTGTCCGGATGTTTTTTCTGTGCAACCGGTACAAGGCATCTAGAAACCGCAGTGTAAGCCTGCAGTTCATCGCCGGAAAGTACCGCCATGTGCTTTTTCACAGTTCCAATGTCGCACCGCTCTACCGGCCCGGTCAGACTGTCTGCCGGTCCCTTTGCTGCAACATTTTCCGCATTTCCGAGAAACAATGGCATGATCGCCATCTGTGCTTCCTCCTCAGAAAATCCGCACTGTCTCAGAAGCTCCTGTGATGTGGCGAGAAGCCCCGTCACAAGATTGCTGGCAAATACGGCCGCACTGTGATATTTCACCTTATCCTTTCCTGATATCTTCACACATCTGTTTCCAAGGGTCTCTATCACTGAGCATATACGGTCCGCATATCTGTCATCTCCCTCAACGGTGAAAAATGAATTGTCCACTTCTTTATAGGATTCGTACTTTGAACTTATTGCATACATAGGATGAATCGAATAACCAAAGGCTCCCGCCTCCGTTATACCTGAGAAAATATCTGATGTCATAGCCCCGCTGGCATGACAAATGATCTTGCCACGTATGTCAAGATCTTTTAGTCTCCTCCAGACTTCTCCTATCTGTCCATCTGGAACAGTAAGAAAGATAACTTCACTGTTACTGCAAAGTTCTTCCAAGCTATTGTACATAACGGTCTCGGTAAATTCTGCTGCGTCCGCTGCGCTCTCACTGTGGGCACTATAATAACCACTAACCTCAAGCTGAATATGTTCAGGCTTTGAAACAACCATCTTTGTGGTTATATATTTGCCAAATGTGAATCCTACTTTCCCAGCTCCAATAAATCCAATCCTCATACAATCACCTGCTTATATACATCTCTTCAGTATCTGTAAAGTATATGTATTCCTCTGTCTGGCAGAATAAAGTTCAGGTATAGTTTCTTTCGAATACCATCCATTCCACATACTAACATTACCTTTTTTAAAAGTAAAGAAACAAAATCTTACTTAAACTTCTCTATTACCTCTTCATTTGCCTTCATTGCTGCCTTCTCCATATCCTTGCGCTCCTGCATAAGTCTGAGCTTTACAGACTCATTGTTTACTCCAATGATCTGAAGTGCAAGATATGCCGCATTCTTGCTTCCGTTTATTGCTACTGTTGCAACAGGGATTCCAGATGGCATCTGCACTATTGACAGAAGCGCATCCATTCCGTCTAATGTTGCCCCTGAGAGAGGTACACCGATTACAGGAAGCACTGTCTGTGAGGCAACCACTCCGGGAAGTGCTGCTGCCATTCCCGCTGCCGCAATGATAACCTCTGTACCATTGTTATTCGCCTCCTCTATGAACTCCGAAAGGCCTGCATGTGCCCTGTGGGCTGACAGACATCTGACATCCACCTCAACACCATAATCTTTGAGTATTGCTACTGCTGGTTCTACCTTTGGAAGATCACTTGTCGATCCCATGATTATTGCTGCTCTCATTCTTCTTTTCCTCTTTTCTTTTAGTTTATGATTTATATTTTGTTGTCATCATTGCTGATGTTACTGACTGTTAAGATACTGGTCTATCATCTCACTAGATGTCTGATAATCCCCGGATGCTACAAACTCTTTGAGCGCGGTAAAAAATTCTGTATCTATATCACCGTACTGGTATCTGTCGAGTTCGCTGACAAGGCTTTCCACAGGTTCTCTGTCACCTGCCCTCAGAAAAGCTCTTAGTTCTTTGAGTTTTCCCTTGTTGATGCCGTCACGGTATTCCTTCTCCTCTGGCTTAATAACATGGTTTATCTTCGCCATATATTTATCTATCTGTTTGAAGAAATCGTTCATCATCGCAACGAAATCGCGGGTATTATCTCTGGCGTACTGCTGATTTCCTATATTTATGGCTGATTCCAGGTTGGCAGCCTTTCTCTCAATACCGTAGGCTCCTAGGTTTGCACTGCTGCTCTTGATATCATGAATGATATTTTTGTAGCGTCTGACATCGTCATCTATATACGTTCTGAGCATCTGGACTTCCTCCTGATACTCCTCCTTGTAATTTCTTACAAATGTGTTGAACGTCCTGAAGCTTCCGCCCATTACTCTGACAGTATCCTCAACCGCGATGAATCTTCTGAGGATAACAGCATCCTCAATATAATTCATGTCATCCCCGTTCTGGGTAAGGTCTGTATTCTTCTCCTTGACCTTGTCCTCCGAAACGTAGTTTCTCAGCATCGCCTCTGCCTGGTCAAGCTCTATCGGTTTCACTATGATATCATTGAATCCCGATGTGAGTATCTCCTCCCTTGATGTCTCAACCGTGTTGGCCGAAAGTGCAACGATAGGCATTTTCTTAAACTCTTCGCCGTCTAGATTCCTTATCTCCCTCACTGTATCGATACCATCCATGACTGGCATTACTGTGTCGATGAACACAACGTCATATCCATTCACCATGACCTTGTCAAGTGCGTCGAATCCCGATGTCGCAGTATCACAATCAAGTCCGTAAGTATCAAATATGGTCTTTTCCACCTGAAGACTTATCTCCGAATCATCAACGATAAGAATCTTTGCATCAGGCAGCCACAGATGTGAGTTTGCATTTCTTCTGGCCATCTCTTTACGTTTTCTCTCATTGTAGTTGACATAACTATAATCAAATACCGACTGCCTCACGCTGAACCTTATGGTTGTACCGGCTCCATATATACTCTCGACATTTATCTCTCCGTCAAGCAGTCTTACTAGCTCCTTCGCAATAGCAAGTCCAAGGCTCACCCTGAACATTCCTATGTCTGATCTCTCATACGAATCATCAAGCTCAAACATCGTATCAAGTCTCTCTTCTTTTACTCCAAGTCCAGTATCTGATATCTTGAAGTCAAGGTATATTTCATCATGATCCTGGTCAAATATGCTGGATATCTCCGTCACTGGCTCGTCTATGTATTCCATATACTCCTCATTATCGGCAGTCTCCGGTGTATGATCATCATTTTCAGCATTTCTGGCCATGTGCCAATCCACATCTATACTTATATATCCCTCTTTTGTCGTGCTGGCAGACCATGCAAATATATCCTCTATTATCTCCTTGATAGCTTGCATATCTCCTATGAGACCATTAGGTATCTTGTCCTCGATGCTAACCTTCAGATCTATAAGATCCCTGTTGATCATTCCGCCAAGTTCTTCCGATAGCTCCTCTATGAGATCAGATGCAAAATACTGCTTAAATTCAGGATCAATGATATCATCCTTAAGGTTTGACAGCTTTGATATTCCATCTGACATATCAAGTATCTCCCGTCCAGCTGAGTAAAGTCTGCTGTACTGTATATACTCATCGCTATGGGTATCCTGACAGCCGCGCATGGCTATCTCTGATATGGATATAATATTGTTGAGCGGTGCCCTTATCTCGTGATTGAGATAGTTTACATAACCATTCTTCGCCTGATTAGATTTCTCAGCCTCCTCACTTTTCTTGCTAAGTTCCTCCACCTGCTCATTCTGCTTTCTGAGCGTTCTGAATATGCTTCTCGCAACCACCACTCCGATCAGTATAAGGAGAAGTATGAGTATAATGCCCAGCATCTTTGCCAGGTTTGTCTCAAAGAATCCAAGTTCTTTGTCTATGACAAATGTCAGTGGCTGCTCACATTCGACTCCATCAGCATTGTTTGCCGTGAGGACAAATTTGTATGTTCCCCCCTCAAGATTGGTATACTCAACCTCCATCTTGTCTGTTCCCGTGAGGGTTCTCTTCTCACTCTCAAATCCCTCAAGATAGTAATTTACATTTATATCTGCTCTGTTAACATAACTGAGGACAGAAAATTTTATGGTTATTCTGTTCGTATTCTTTGGAACATCTATCTGTCCATCAAGGTCAGATACCGGATAATCCTTTCCATCAACCTCAACAGATGCCACCCTTACTTTCGGTGCCACCGAGTTCACATACTCTGACTCCAGATTAATCTTGCACAATCCCTCATCACAGCACACATATACAGTGCCTGAATTAGACACATAGTTGGTTGACTTCTCTGTTATATTGGAAATTATGCCATCGTTCTTGGAGAAGCTGATATATTCAGGGGACGCACTGCTCAATATGTCCTTTTCATAATATCTGTACATTCCCCTTGATCCGAATATCCACAGATATCCAGCAGAATCCAGGATCATATCATATATGCTGTTGGTATTGTCGACCGTAGTTATCTGTCTTACCGCACCTTCCCTGTAATAAAGTCCATTATCAGTTCCTATCCATAGTCCACTGCTTCCCTCAACCATGTTTGTCACTACACTCATCTTCTGATTGTCATCGAGTGCCATATTTGTCACTCTGTAATCTGAATTGATGATATAGATACCGGCACCGTTGGATCCAGCGTATAGGTCTCCATTATCAGACACATAAAGACTTATGATATCCGGATTGTCCAGTCCATCCATTCTTGATATATTATTGATCGTTTCATCCGAGCCTATTATGGATATTCCGTTCTCCGTGCCAACCGCAACACTGTCAGGCCCCATCTCCGTTATACAGTTGACAGAATTGCTCACAAGAGCAGACTCACTCCTGTTGAAGCTCTTGTACTGCCAGTTACGGTCAACTCTTATAACTCCATATATCTTGTATGTTGCTATCCACAGCTTATCGCTTGAATCCACATACAGGTCTCGTATACTTATACCGTATAATTGAGCCACAAGCTCATTATCACTTCCGGACACTATCCTGCCATTTGAGTCGACAACATACAGTCCCTCATCAGTTCCTATAAATATACTGCCATTGTAACTGGTTACGCAGTTGACTATAGAGCTATCTATGCCATACTTCATAGTCACATTCTGGAATTTACTCTGTTCAAGAAACAACAGTCCCTTTCTATAGGAAGTGAACCAATAATTACCCTCAAAATCCTTTATCATATCGCTCATGGATTCGTTGAATCTAAGGCTCTCCACATTGACTATCTTATTCCCGGAGGTGATGTAACCCACTCCGTCATCCGCAAGAATCCATATCTTCTCACCGTCATTGTATATCTTGTTTATACCGTGCAGGCTTCCTGTGCTGATGACACTGACCTTTCCCTTGCTATTTATCGTCAATATACTGTATCCGGCTGATCCGTAATATCTCGTACCATTCTCATCAATGTACAGCGAATTGATATCATCTATGCCATAACTCGACTTTGAGGTAACTGTTATCTCACCATTCTCATCAACCCTTATCAGCACATCATTATTTGCCGTGGCATAGATAGTTCCGTCATAGCCAGATATGTTTCCGATATTGTATCCTGATATTCCTTCATCATCAACCATTTTCACACCGTCACTGGTGAGATAATATATGCCTGATGAGGATGCAAGCCATAGCTGGTCCTTATCATCCTCATACATGGCATTTATCGTAGAAACGCCGAGGTTGTAAGTCTCCGCAACACGATTAAATGCACCGTTGTCATAGACGTACAGACCATAGTTGTCAGTTCCCACATACAACTTGTCATCACTTGTGAGATATATGCAATTTATTGAATACTTTGTTCCGTCCTCATCGGAGTCCAATGGAAACAGTGTAAATTCGCTGCCATCGTATCTGTATATTCCGTTGTCTGTTCCGATCCATATGTAGCCACTGGTGGACTGACATACACAGTTTGCCTCTCCACTGTCAAAGCCCTCGTCCCCGGCAAATGTATGCTGGCTATAATCCGATGTGAAATCGCTGTCTGCACGCACCATTTGCCGTGGCAGCATTATAACTGCCACGGCAAATACGATTGCAAATATTCTTACTATATTAAGCCTTCTTTTTAGCTGGTCTCTCATTTATCCCTCCGGAAAAATACAGAGAATACCGCATTTTCTGAATTCATATGCATCATTCGTTGCTATGCATTTTTCAGAAATGCCACATATCCCTTCTTTGTCTCGTAAATATCCGCCTTCGATGTCACTTCCCATGGTGCATGCATATTCAGCACAGCGACGCCGCAGTCTATGACTTCCATACCGTAAAGTGAAAGTATATATGCTATAGTTCCGCCTCCGCCGACATCGACCTTTCCAAGCTCTGCTGTCTGATATGTTATCTCATCATCATCCATTAGCTTTCTGATGGCTGCCATGTATTCTGCATTTGCATCATTTGATCCCGACTTTCCTCTCGATCCAGTGAACTTGTTGAACACCATTCCCTCTCCAAATACAGCTGCATTTTTCTTGTCAAATGCCGACTCAAATGTAGGATCAAAGCCCGCAGATACATCTGATGAAAGCATTCTTGACGATGCAAGACATCTTCTGAGGGATATTTCAGAAAATCCCCCCATGGCATTCATGATCTCTGCAACTGTATTCTCAAAGAAGTGTGACTGCATTCCAGTTGCACCGACACTTCCTATCTCCTCCTTGTCCGTCAGGAGACAGCAGGTAGTCTTCTCTGGCAAATCAGCCTCAAACATCGCAACAAGTGATGTGTACGCACACACTCTGTCATCCTGTCCGTAAGCCATGATCATGCTCTCATCTATACCGCAATTTCTTGCCTTTCCAGCAGGAACGATTTCTAGCTCCGCTGAGAGGAAGTCCTCCTCCTTCATGTCGTATTTCTTCTCAAGCAGATCAAGGACTGCAGCCTTGACAGCCTCCTTCTCCTTGCCCTCAACCGGTCTGCTTGCAAAGAGTATATCAAGCTGCTCTCCTTCTATAACAGAATCTGCTCTCTTCTTGAGCTGCTCCTGTGAGAGGTGTATAAGAAGATCTGTAACACAGAATACCGGATCATTCTTGTCCTCACCTATGTTTACAGTCAGTACATCACCATTTGTCTTTGCCACAACTCCATGTATAGCCAGAGGGAGTGTCACCCACTGATACTTTTTGATTCCGCCATAGTAGTGTGTGTCAAGATAAGCAAAGCCGCCCTTCTCGTAAAGTGGGTTCTGCTTGACGTCCATACGAGGGGAATCAATGTGGGCTCCCAATATATTCATACCCTTTTCGAGTTTTTTCTTTCCTATGTTGAACATCGCTACAGTCTTGTTCATCCAGACCGCATACACTTTGTCGCCAGCCTCAAGCTTCTCTTTATTCTTGATTATCTTCTTGAGATCTTTGTAACCGTTTTCCTCAGCCTGACTGACTATCTCCTTGACACATTCTCTCTCAGTCTTGCCATTGTCAAGAAATTCCCTGTAGTTTTTGCAGAGACTCTCAAGTTCCTTTATCTCTTCTTTCTTGTACTTACTCCATGCATTTTTCTGTGCCATATTTCTTACCTCCTGTAATTTGAGCACTAGCGCAATTCTATATGCGTTTCCGGCGCATAACACTAGCTGCCGGGGCGTCCCCCCTCACTCACTGTATGCGTCAGTGTCTATATTATTTTCGCTCATTTTCATTGTATATCTTCTCATAAGAATGAGCATAGCTCCAAGAATCATTAAATAAATTATATATACTGCAATCGACGGTATCCATGTAAATCTGAACAGAAGATATCCCGCCGCGCAAAATACAATCGCTATCACGATTGCTATTGCCATATTAAAAAACGCATTAAGATTGCCTCTGAGTGCTCCATACTCGTCCTCCCAGTCGATCTTTGGATGAGTCGAGTCCAGCAAAACTCCCGTGTATGTGCATATGCCCACACACAGTACGCCTATAACTATATAATACACACTATCCACGAAACTGCAATCCATGTATATGCTCAATATTACCGTACTGATAATTATTGTTATACCGCTAAACAGCATGCTTATCCACACTTTCACACGAACCTGCGTCCTGTAAGCCATAGGTATATGCTTGATAAATGATATGTGGCTGCCTTCCCTTGTGAACGATGTCGATGCTATGCTATTCATCGCCGTGGCAAAGAACGCAATGATCGTCACCACTATCAAAACTATCACATCTGACAAAAAATATCCCTTTTCAAATGTAGCCCTGAACTCTCTGATAGAGTCCGCTGTAGCAGGTATATTAAACAGAGCGATTATAAGTATCGGCCAGATTATGTTTACTACTACACAATATTTTCTGTATGCAGGCGTTCTGACAAGAGTCTTAAATTCCTTGTCAAGATATGCCTTAAATGGTGTTCTGATTGCAAAGCTCTCAAGCCCCTCTTTCTCCCTGCGTCTACGTCCGGATCTTCTGGATGAAGATACCAAATATACTCCCTTCAGATAAAGTGCGTTTCCCAAAACCAATAGAAGTGCTACGCACAGTGCATTCACCAGGATAAACAAAAACATGTAAACTATGCTGTCTTCCTGGAGAGCCTTAATGAACAGAGGAACCGTGAAGAACACTCTGTTCATGATATTTATAAATATATTGTCTCCATTTTTCAGGCTATCTATGTAATTATTTATATTTACCGAATCCATCTGTGCAAACGACCACACAAATAGTCCGGCAAACACCAGTATCGCGAGCCCAACCATAAAATCAACATTTTTTAAAAGCTTTGCCCTGCTAAAAAACGCCATAATGATCAGTGAAAATACTCCGCAGTACACAAGTGGAAGCACTGGCAAAAGGAACACTCCTATAATGGACGTGAGAACGGACACCGGTTTCAGTTCAGCTGCAATAAAGTAACCTATAAAGCCACAGAATAAAACCATGAACTCCATGACACTCTCTGCAAAATAGGCATGTGTGAACTTTGCTGCAACAAGCTCCGCAGGCTTCACTGGCAGTGGAAGCAAATGGTCAAGGTCTGACGAAAAATACAGCAGATTAAATATGACCATTATGCTGAATATAACTCCAAATACAGACATAAGCTGTATGACAAGATTCAATCCCTCGGTCTGCCCACCGGCCTCCATAAGCGCCGCAGTCATAATATACACTATGAATCCCACAACCAGACAGCACGGTATCATGATACAGCACATGGCAATTATTCCCATGACTTTATAGCCCTTTGCCTTATCTCCGTGTTCAGGCATCTCCATATCATTGTTGCGGCTTATCATCTTAAGCAGAGTTCTAAAATTCTTCATGCGTCATCTCCACAAAAATCTCCTCAAGAGATTTATTCTTATGCTGATTCTCAAGTTCCTCAAGAGTTCCCTGATATATATCCTTTCCCTTGCGTATCATTATGATCTTATCACAGAGCTTCTCTGCGACCTCAAGCACATGCGTGGAAAAGAAAACACAGTTGCCAGCATCTGCATGTTCTCTCATCATCTTCTTCAGTTCATAGGCAGCATTCGGATCAAGCCCTGTCATCGGTTCATCAAGTATCCACACCGGTGGATTGTGTACCAGGGCTGCTATGACCATCATCTTCTGTCTCATTCCATGGGAATAACTGACCATCTGTCTATTCAGGCTGTCCTCCATTCCGAATCTCTCAGCCATCTGCTCAATCCTTGCCTTCCTGTCAGACACCGATACCCCATATATATCTGCGATGAAATTTACATACTCAAGTCCTGTAAGGCGAAGGAAAATATCAGGATTGTCAGCTATGTATCCCATGGACTGTTTCGCCTCCATCGGCTTCTCCCTCATGTCATAGCCATTTATCACAACTCTGCCCTCGGTTGGCATAAGTATTCCTGTCAGCATCTTGATCGTGGTTGTCTTACCTGCACCATTCTGTCCGACAAATCCAACAATCTCTCCCTTGTTTATATGGAAGCTGAGATCATCAACCGATACAAAATCCCCTCCATACACTTTCTTCAACCCTTCCGCTTTTATCATGTATGTAACCCTTTCATTTTATATATTCTTCTTATATATTATGCATATCTCAGGGGACATATCAGATTACTGTCCACACTTATGGACATTATAACAATTCATTGTATTGTTTACAAGTTTACAGTGGTATCAAGGCAGAACGAATATATTATTTTCTCTTTGACCTTCATGCCTGTGAGCTGTTCCAGTACATCCGCATATTTATCCAGCTGGACATGATACTTCCGAACCAGTTCCTCAGATTTTTTGACCGAATCGGTCTTGTAATCCATAAGCACTATCTGTCCGTCCTCTATGAAATATGCATCTATTATTCCCTGGACAACTATCGTCTCATCGGTCTTATCTTTTTCAGAACGCCCAAGTATCTCTCCTGGTGTCATCATCATATAGAACTGCCTTTCCCTGTAGAGATCACCGCGCAGATCTGCTGCCGCCATCCTCTGCCCCAGACTGCTTCCAAGCATTTTCACTATCTTATCCGCTTTTATCTTCTCCCTGTAACCGTCATCGAATAAGCCAAGTCCAAATATGCGTTCCACATCTGCGTATATTCCTGCTTCTGTGGTCTGCCTGAAGTCTGCAAGCTCCATTATCTTGTGGTATACGGTTCCTATTTCATTTCCCGCTATGGTTTTCTCACCGCTCATGAACTTCGGAGCGGGAGCTGACTTTCTCTCAGCATACTTTCTCTCTCTGCCCATATCAATATACTCCGTGTCATCATACATTGCCTGAAGCTTTTTTATCTCCGTTATCGACATCTTGCTCTTGAGTCCGGAGGAGACGTGTCCGTATCTGAAATCTATGCCTTTTCTGATCTGTTCAAAAACTTCCTTATCTAACCCCTCTGTTTCATCCAAAATCTCCATTTCATCTGAGTTCTCAGTTTTCGATGTAAGCGAGACTGCATCTGTGTGCACAAAATCCGAGGATTTTATCTCATTAACATCGAGGAACTCTTCATGATCTATATAGCTAAGAGCCGTGTATATCCATGACAGAAAACTCTTTCCGTTAATGAGCGCCGCACTGCTCATCTCCGAACCAATCGCATAGATCCCACAGTTCTCCTTGAACTTGTCTAGGGATTTTGGACATCCCGTCATATACAGCTTTTCTTTTGCCCTTGTGAGCGCAACGTACAGTACGCGAAGTTCCTCCGCATAGTTCTCCACCCTCATCTCAGAGGCCATGACGTTTCTTAGGAATGTATCCCTCTTAACCCTGGCATCTGCATCTATAGCTGAAGCCGTAAGGTAATACTGCTGATGAACCAGCACTTTTTTCTGTACATCCTTCATGTTGAACGACTTTCCAAGCCCTGCAACAAACAGTACCGGGAACTCCAGACCTTTGCTCTTGTGCATAGTCATAACACGGACAACATCATCATTATCGCTTACTATATCCGCCTCCGCAAAATCAAGGGAATTGGTCTTAAGCTCATTTACATATCTGATAAAATTAAACACACCCTTACTATTTTTCTCAAAATCGTCAGCTTTCTTTATGAGCATATCGATATTTGCCTGTCTGCGCCTGCCCATAGGTCTTGCACCGACAAACCAGTAAAATCCCGTTTGGTCAAGAACATATCGTATGATATCGCTGAGCGACATGAAGTTCTTATTCTCCTTTAAATAGTCGAGCATGCCTACAAATGCTCTTACCTTCCCTATAAGCTTATCCTCATCACCGATGGCTGCGCTTGATTTCGCCATATCATCGAGCCCCGCGCACTCACCCTGACCTTCATCGTCGTGATTTTCAAGATAATCTATAAGTTTGTCATACAGGCGGACGTTGTAGTCTCTGCCGTCTATCTCATACCTTGTCCTGTATTCACCGACTATTCTGGCAAGCTCTTCCTCATCCATACCAACCATAGGGGATCTGAGAACCGCCGCAAGATCACCGTCTACATAACTGTTATCTATGACCGACAGCATACTGACAAGACAGCTCACCTCAACCGCACCAAAATAGCCGCTCTCACTCTGTATATAGATAGGTATTCCCTCGTCTTCAAACACCTGGTCAAATACAGTGGCGGAGCCTGATACACTTCTTAGCAAAATAACTATATCGCTGTACTCCACCTTTCTGACAGTACCATCGCCATCGTGGATATACATCGGATCGTCTCCATCTACAATCTCATGGATCTTATTTGCAATATACTTTGCCTCTATCTGCGCACAGCTGTAATCCTCATCCATATCTCCGGACACAGTATCCCCGTCTATCATGATAAGCTCTGATTTTGGTCCCTGATACACGTCACCTGGCTCGCTCATTCTGCCATGTGGATCTTCCAACGCATATTTTGAATTGAGTCTTGCAGCATCATCGTATTCTATGCCACCGATTTCTTTTCTCATAAGCTGTTCAAACAGTGCATTCACAGTCCTTAACACATTGATCTCACTCCTGAAATTTCTTGTCAGGATGATACAGTTTCCAATCATATCAGCAGATGCTTTATCATCATCGCCAAGCCTCTGATACGTATTGTACTTGCCGATAAACAGGTCAGGCCTCGCCATCCTGAACTTATATATACTCTGTTTTACATCACCTACCATAAAAGTGTTATTGATGTTCTCACCATGTCCAGCCACGCTTCCCAGTATGTACTCCTGAATAAAGTTGCTATCCTGATATTCATCGATAAATATCTCCCTGTATCTGAGGGATACCTCACGCCCCGCCTTCGACGGGACCGGTCTTCCATCCTCTATACCATCACACAGTATCCTGAATGCAAATTCCTCTATATCGTGAAATTCAAAGAGATTTTTGTCCATCTTGACTTTCATCAATTCATCCATATAGAGTTCTGTCAGATCAAGCAGCGCACCAAGAACCGGTGCGGTGATATTCAGCTGTCCTAGCACCTCATCCACTTCCGTTATTGCAGACATGAGTTCTGTTATCATGCCCTTATACACATCCCTGCGATTCTTCACAAATGCTTTCTTCTCAGGATCAGCATCCCTCGATGTTACAGCAAGGCTGTCAAAAGCGTAGTATATCTTATTTCCTGACGCATCCACAGAAACCTTTTCATTTTTCGGTCTCAATGATGCCTTATATATCTTTTTCAGCTCAAACAGATTAACACTTGAATGCGCGACCGGATCACACTCCCTAAGCATGTGGGTGAGCATCTCCGCATCCCTGTCCACCCTGTCGCCGTAAGATTTAAGTCCATATTCCTCAGTGGCGTACAACTGACATTCACACGCCATATCGTGTGCTATTTTCACCGTCTGGCGTGCCCTCTCTGCAAACAGTCTCACCATCGGAATGTTCATCACAGCATCACACTTCTCCTCAAATGAAGCGCCTTCCCTCACCTGAATGTCAAGTGCCGCTCTGGCATCTCTTATCCATCCATGACGATCCGGATAGCTTGATATGACCTGCATAAGGTGTGTCACAAGCGCCGGAACCTCGGTATCCCTCTCCTTCACGGCAAATGTCCTGACGAGCTTTATGAAACCCGGCACAAGGTTCTCGTCCTGATAACAGCTCTCCATGACCTTATCCATGACATCCTTCTTTATGATCTCCATCTCTGTTTTATCCGCTATGTCAAATGCAGAGTCCAACTGTACCTTTGCGAAATACTCCTTCACTATATGGAGACAGAAGCTGTCTATTGTGCATATCTCAGCATGGTTTATGAGTGTCATCTGCTTTATCAGGTGTTCATCATATATTCCGTTTGCCATATATTCATCTATCTTCTTCTGAAGTGCCGCACTTATCTTCTCCTTCATCTGGGCTGCCGCCGCATTGGTAAATGTCACAACAAGCAGTTCATCCACGTTTACCCTGTCCTGATCCGGCAGTTTGTTCCCATTAGAATCCACACCCAGAACCATCTCTATTATGCGCTCAACCAGAACAGCAGTTTTTCCCGAACCTGCTGCCGCAGCAACAAGAAGATTGCCAATCCTCGTGTCAATTACATGCGCCTGCTGTTTAGTCCAGCTTATCTTATTGCTCCCCATCTACGTCGCCCCCATTCTCTATATCTGTTACACCAAGTTCCACAGCCCTGCTCCTTAGCTGCTCAGCCTCCCCGCGGGCTGCCTTAAGAGCATTCTTAGCCTCCTCCAGAGCTGTTGTTGCACTTTCAAGGTTCTCACGCATCTTCGCAGTTGCCTTGTCCCCACGGCTCGTGACTTTTTCCTCCGCAGTTTCATATTTTTTGCTGGCACTGGCGAGTTTTTTCTCCGCAGACTTTATCTTTTTATCTGCCTCCGCGAGTCCGCTCAAAACCTCATCGATAGCCTTCTGACTGTCGTTGTACGCCTTCTTTTCCCCATCATACATTTTGGAATATGAATTTCCGCCGTATTTGCTGTCGAACATACACACATGTCTGTATGAACAATAGGTACACGCGCTTCTGTTTCCCTGCTTTACGGGATTGATGGCGATCTTACCGTCCGCTATGCATGTGCCAAGTCTATCTATGTTCCTGCGATTTGCCTCCATAAGCGCCTTTATCATAACCTCTTCCATGGCCTGCTTTCCCACCAGTGTTGCCTGTGTGCTGTCCATTATGCTAACTGCCCGACTGCTGCCATTGTATATTCCGGCATACTTCGACGCATCCAACAGCCCGCTCTCTATAGCATCCACCTGAAACCTGCCAAATGTCCGCTTTTCATCCGTGACCAGCTCCTGACTTTCCTCGTCGTATCTTATATCCCCGTCAAAGTCCGTCATGTCCACTATCGGATCATCAAATGTATAATACAAAAGACCGCCTACATGCACCTGCTCAGATGAGCGTCCAAGCTCATTCATCCTTCGTTTCTCAAGCTCATATGCAATAGCGCCGTAGGTCACCAGCTGCATCTGAAGTCCAGCCAGCACCCTGTCCTTATCAATCTTCTGATCTGATGATTTGTAGTCTATGATCTTGAAATAGACATCTCCGTCGCTCACATACTCGTCAACTCTGTCTATAACACCCTTAAGGCTCATCGTCATTCCGTTTGGCAGTTTGAATATATAGTTCTCTATGCCGTCTCCCAGCTTTGAGGTATCAAAGTATCTCTCAAAGTTCTCCGGATGCATATCTCCGCACAACACAAATGTTCTCAGTGTTTTCGCTGTTCTCACCGCGATATCCTCAAGGAACTTCTTCACATACGCCGCTCTGCTCGAATCCTCAAAGTATTCTGCCGCCTCATCATCCGCCGAGGCATCTACAAACTCCACAGCTCTGTCAGCAAGCTCTGTTTCCGTGATATCAGCCCAATTGTTACCGCATTTTGTCTTGATATATTCAAACATTTTCTGCATGGAGCTATGCAGAATGATTCCGACATTTGCAGCATTCAGCTGATATGTCTCCCTGTCCATAAGACCGAGTCCATACTGCAGGAAATATTTGAACTGACATTCTGCGTATTTTTCAAGTTTGGACACACTCTCCGTGAGCTCTGTTCCATATAACAACTTCACAGTCTCCGGAGAGAGCGTCTTTGTCTCATTCACATAGTCATATCCGCTCTGCATGGCTCCAAGCCATGTCGCATACTCAGTGTTTCCTCCTTGCTGCTCTATAAGGCGTTTTACCGCCTGGAGTGTCCCATCACTGCCAACCTCATCATATCTGCTCACCAAATATCTGAGCGCTCCATTCACAGTCTCCGGTATCTGACTGTCAAGGTCATAATCCTCTATCTCTATGTCCGGGAAGATATTTCTTATCCTGTCGACGAGGTAGGACGGACCGACTGCGTTCATATCCTCACCCATCTTTCTGAATACGATATACAGATTGTCTGACGGCTTTGTGAGGCTCGTGTATATATAGAACTGTTCTATATATGCATTTGTCTTGTCCGATGGTGCAAGTGTAACACCGCATTTTTCTAGATTCTGTCTGTCACCGTTTGAGAGTATCTTGCCCTTCTTAGCCGGCTTCGGTATTATCCCCTCATTCACGCCAGTGAAAAACAGAGCCTTCACATGATTCAGTCTCGATCTTGTCATGTCGCCCACAACTACTCTATCTATGGTCGGAGGAACGATCCCGATCTCCATATCTGATATTCCGGCCTCAAGGACTCCGGCATACTCCTTGACAGTCATCTTCTCATCGCCGAGTATTGTAACGACTTTGTCAAACAGAGCAACTATCTTGTCAAATATCTGACCGTACGCATCGCCCTCATCAAACAACTTTTCCTCGTACAATCTTTTTCTGCGCTCCTCAAGCTTTTCACACACATGCAGTTCATCGAGGAAGTTATAAAGCTCTTTGGTATAATTTGTGACAGTATCTTTGGAATTCGGGCTTGACGGCTTGTACACATCGATGCAATCTTCGCCAAATATTGACACTATCTGTCTCCTTATTGAATCCATCTCCTGCGCATAATCGCTGTTATTCTTGTCCGTTATCTCCTTAAGCCACGACTTATATCCCCTGAGATTGCGTTTTAAGGCATAGTTCTCCATGCGCTCAACATCCATATACGCCACCTCTGTCATGCCGGACTTGAGCAGCCTGAACACACTGTTAAACGAGAAATTATCAGACATGACAGCAAGGAATGCTCTCACTGTATCTGAACAAGGATCTCCCCTCAGTGCTGTATTCTCATCTATAAACACGGGGATCCTGTACTCGTCCATGGCCTGTCTGTAATACCCTGCCACATCATGAAGATCACCTGCTACAACAGCGATATCCTTGTATCTGTACCCCTTCTCCCTGACCAGTTTTCTGATCTGAGATGCAACATACAGAGCCTCATCTCTCGCCCTGTCTGTCCTCACGAGCTTTATACTGTCCGCCGCTCCATTTATCTTCTGATGAGGGTATCTGAATATGTTCCGCTCAAATGCCGCAAGACATGGATCATCCCTGAATCTGTATGGGATCTCCCCCTGTCCGCACATCACTACATTGTCCAGAATGTCAACGTGAACATCTGCCGCAGCCTTACATATAGCCGCTATGGTCTCCTTCGTCAGCCTGAACAGTTCATATTCCTTTGGTTTTGCGAGTCCTATCCTGTCCGGATCTATGTCAAATGCAAATGTTACACTTGCAGCATGACTCATAAGCTGTGTTACCAGTTTCATCTGCACCGGGGTAAACCCTGTAAATCCGTCAAAATACATATGACTCTTCGATATAAACTGCGACTTTTCAACATTTGCAGCTAGAAGCTGGGAGAGCTGCTCCGCCACGATATACTGGTCGTTTGCATTGTGCTCCTCGAACTTCTCATAGATGAGTCTTATGTCGTGGAGCTTCCTGTATGTTGAACTCTCACTGTCCATCTGCTCCATAGCCATATCTATCTCTTCCCTGTCCACCGCATACTGGAACAGCTCTGACATCATAGATTTCATCTCGTCTACAAATCCCATCTTGTCCATGTAATTGCCATACATGAGCAGATCATCCTGGTTCTCCATAAGGATACGCTTAACGAGCATACTTTTCCCAAAATCCTCAAGCACCTGCCCCGGATTGATGGATAACTCGTCAAACACTCTGTATGCAAGCCTGTTTAAACCTATGGCATCAATGTTCATAGAACCGTGTCTTGGATGCCTGGTGACTATATCTCTCTGTGCCTCCATGCTGAACTGCTCCGGAACTATGTACAGATAGCTCATATCATCATGCAGCATTGACTCCTCTATAATTGTTTTTAACATGTACTCTGTCTTGCCGGATCCTGCCGGTCCAAGGACAAACTGTACCCCCATATCTGATCCTCCTTGAATTAATGTCATAAATATTATCTGTCCTGAATAAAATGTATAAATAAATAGCAGGGAGAGCAAATAATGTCATCAACGAAATTAATAGTACTTAAATCAAAAGAACTTATATATACCGCAATCCTTCTGGCTCTTATTGTTGTATTTGTCATCATTCTCATAAACATGTTCAAACGAAATGACAAGTCTGACGGCAGCCAGTCTGGTCCCGCCAAAGCTGTCTCCGCCCCCGCCGATCCGGGAACTGGTATATATAATACCCGTTACACTCCAGGTACATATTCGTCACCTCTGATACTTGGAGAAAACACACTGTCAGTTATTGTAACCGTGGACGACTGCCAGATCACTGATGTGTCTTTCCAGCAGATGGACGAAACCATAACCACCATGTATCCTCTCCTGGAATCGTCCCTCGAGGACATCAACACTCAGCTTCACTACATATCATCGGTGGACGATATAATTCCATCCGGCGACAGCACGTACACCACAAAACTTATCATCGACTCCATCAAAAATGCTCTTAAAGAAGCCGTTGTCAACTGATTGTTTTCCCTTTATAGAAAACGGACAGACTCATATGTAATTCTACTTTACATATTTATCTGTCCGTTTTTTTGTATACGTCTATGAAACATCTACTGCTTTGCCACGATATTGTCCTTATCCTTAAATATACTATGTGATGGAACATATCCCCTGACTCTTGATACAGGATATATATTGCTGAACGGACCTATTACCGTTCCAGGATTCAGCACGCTGTTGCAGCCGACCTCAACATTGTCTCCAAGCATAGCACCGAACTTTTTGAGACCCGTAGGTATGTCAAATGTCTTTCCGCATGCCATTCCCTTCACATGCACCAGAGTCTTGTCCGACTTTACATTTGATGTGATGCTTCCGGCTCCCATGTGGGACTTGAATCCAAGTATTGAATCTCCTACATAGTTATAATGTGGAACCTGTACATTGTTGAATATGATAACGTTCTTAAGCTCTGTTGAGTTTCCTATCACACAGTTCTCTCCGACTAGAACACTGCCCCTGATAAAGGCGCCAGGTCTCACCTCTGTACCTGCACCTATGATGGTCGGTGCAAGTATTGTTGCTGTTCCGTATACTTTGCAACTCTTGTGTATCCACACATTCTCGCTGACCTCATTGTACTCATTCTTATCGAGAGTTTTTCCAAGATTTAACACAAAATCCTTTATGAGAGGAAGAGCCTCCCATGGATATGTTAATCCCTCAAGCAGTGATCCTGCCATAGTCTGATCAAGTGAATAAAGCTCTTTTATTGTTACTGATGTCTGAATATCTTCCATTGTTTCTATTCTCCTTTTTTGAAACCTACATTTGTCTTCTATAATATGTGTCAATCATCTTTTTTATCGGCTGTCTGCCTCTGTTTTGGCTCAGCGGACTTATCCACGTTTGCGCTTCCCTTTGCATCCGTTGATTTTTTCGCCTGGTTTACGCCGCTTTTTGCGTAATACGCTTTCGTCTTGTTAAACACTCCCGTTATTCCGCCCTGATTCTGTATCTGTTTCACTCGGTTGGTATACTGTGTCACATAAGTGGTCATCTTCTGTGTATATTCTTCCTTCGAAATCTGGCCTTCTGCCACACCCTCAAGTCCTTTTTCCCAGCTTGCAGTGAGATCCGCGCGCAGCAGACCATTTATGGAATAATAAACTATATCGTATATGATCTCGCCGAGAAATGTCGGTGTGACTATCTGTGTCTTCTTATTAAGTGATATATATTTATTTGTCTCAAGCTTGGTTATGATACCATCTCTCGTCGCACTGGTCCCTATGCCCGCACCCTTTATCTGTTCACGAAGATCTTCGTCCTCTATGAACTGTCCCGCATTCTCCATCGTCAGGATAAGGGATCCTGAGTTATATCTCTTAGGAGGCGATGTCTCACCCTCCTTTATCTCTATGCTCTGTACACTCAGCTTATCGCCCTTTTTGACATTTGCCAGACGCTCTATAAACTCCTGGCTGTACTTCGGCTCGTCCTTCTTCTTTGAAAAACTGTTGGCAGAGACCTTGAGATATCCCTCACTTATGAGGTACTTGAAATTGGCAAACAACTTTTCGCCGTTTTTTGTGAGTGTCATTGCGACCTTCTGATACTCCGCCGCAGGATAGAATATGCTTAGGAATCTCCTACATATTATCTCGTACACCTTGAGGGCAGTCGGCGCCAGACTCTTTAATGCACCAAATCCCTGTCCCGTAGGAATGATCGCATAATGGTCGGTTATCTGTTTGTCATTTACATACTTCGTCTTTGCTATACCCTTGTATGTACCGCTGTCCATAGCCCCTTGTGCCCATGCAGCCACAGGCTGGAAATTCTTCAGTCCCGAAATATTTCGTCCTATCTCCTTCGCAACCGCTGTGGAGAGGACTCTGGCATCGGTTCTCGGATAAGTCACCAGTTTTTTCTCATAAAGCTCCTGTACTATCTTGAGTGTGTCCGACGGGCTTATCTTGAACAGTGCCGAACAGTCATTTTGTAGTTCGGCAAGATTGTACAGCATCGGTGGCTGTTTCTTCTCTTTTTTCCGTTCAACTGACTCGGCCACAGCCTCCGGCGCTCCCTCATTCAGCTCCGCGAGCAGCTTTTCTGCATCCGCCCGTTCCTTGAAACCATTCTCCTTGTAAAGAAGAGGCGACTCGAAGTATTTCGTATCCTTAACGGCTTTCCACTCGGCATCAAAGGTCTGTCCTTCCTCGCCAACGCTTGCTACAAGTCTGTAAAATGGAGTCTTGACAAATTCTCTTATCTCTCTTTCCCTCTTCACTACTATGCCCAGAACACACGTCATGACACGTCCAACAGCTATGACACACCTATCCATTCCGAGATATCTCTGCACCACATTTGAAAACTTGAGCGAAAGCGCCCTGGAGAAATTGATACCCATAAGGTAATCCTCCTGCGCTCTCAGATATGCCGCATCGCTAAGGCTGTCATACTCAGAAAGAGGCTTTGCTTCTCTTATTCCCCTGAGTATCTCCTCCTCGGTCTGGGAGTCTATCCAAACTCTTCTCTTCTCCTTGCCGCTCACCTGCGCCATAGAATCCACAAGTCTGTATATATACTCTCCCTCTCGTCCCGAATCCGTTGCCACGTAGATGCATCCCACATCTTCACGGTTCAGCAGGCCCGCAACAATATTGAACTGTTTCTTTGTATTTGGAAGGATCTCATATTTGTATTCAGTTGGGATAAATGGAATCGTCGCCAAATCCCACTTCTTGAGAGCCGGATCATATGCATCCGGATAGCTCATAGTGATCAGATGTCCGACACACCATGTCACGATCGCCTTATCTGATTCCAAATAACCATTTCCGGCATTTCCCTTCACCCCCAGCACATCGGCAAACTGTCTTGCAACACTGGGTTTCTCTGCTATATATAAATTCTTCAAATTCTACTCCTGTTCCGGTGGCAATTGCCCGTTATTCTATCATCATGCAACCGCCCATAATACATCACAACACATCTTTATAATATAACAGAATTCTCGCCAAGGGGCAAGTGGGGACGGAGGTGCCTGTCCCCATCCATGTCCCAATACCGAATTGCTTCGCACTTCTCCACACGCATTGCGCGTTAACACAGAATTGCTTCGCACTTCGTGTTCATGTCGCGTCATCCCGTCAAATGCGCTACATGCCGCGAGCAAGCTCTCGCATGTGCGCGCTTGACGGGATTATAACGCGCAAAAAGCACCCCGCCTGCGACATGCGCAGACAGGATGCCTCTAAACTGATTTATATTGAATTTAGTAGGATTAGCAAACTCAATCTATGTCTTACTGCTCGAATAACAGCTGCTCGTATGTTGGGAATGGCCAAGCTGTCTTTGGAAGCTCCTTCTCAAGCTCATCAGCTGGCTTTCTCACTGTGTCAAATGCTGCAAATACTGTGTTGTGGAAGTACTTAGCCCAAGCCTCTGTATCTCCCTCGTAATCTGCTGCCTTTGTAACCAGCTCCTCAAGGGCTACTGTAGCGCTCTTGAGCTCTGTGAGCTTCTCTGAGATGGTGTTCAGAAGTGATACCTGAACTGTAGGATCAATTCCGAGAGCCTTGATCTCAGCTGCACCCTTTGCAAGCTCTGCCTGATATTCCATAACTGCAGGAATGATCTCCTCATTAGACATCTCTATCATAGTGAGTGCCTCGATGTTGATCTTCTTTGCATAGTTCTCAAGCATTACATCAGCTCTCGCCTCAAGCTCTGCCTTATCCATAACTCCAAGATCCTCAAAGATCTTAACGCTCTTGTCTGCTGCAAGATAAGGAACAGCATCAACCATGCACTTGATATTTGGAAGACCACGCTTTGCTGCCTCCTCAACCCACTCGTCTGAGTAACCATTGCCATTGAAGATGATTCTCTGATGTGCTGTGAGTTCTCTTCTGATGAGTGCCTTGCATGCTGTCTCGAAATCGTCTGCACCCTCAAGCTCATCTGTCATCTTCTTGATCTGATCTGCAACTATTGTGTTAAGTACCATCATTGGGAATGCGATGGACTGCGTTGAACCAACCATTCTGAACTCGAACTTGTTACCTGTGAATGCAAATGGTGATGTTCTGTTTCTATCTGTGGCATCCATTGTAAATGTAGGAAGTGTTGATGCACCTGATACATATGTCTTGCCCTTTGGTGACTCTGTAGCCTCCCCCTTCTCGATGATCTGCTCAACGATCGACTGGAGCTGTTCTCCAAGGAATGCTGAGATGATTGCTGGAGGTGCCTCGTTAGCTCCAAGTCTGTGATCGTTTCCTGCTGATGATGCTGAAAGTCTCAGGAGCTCAGCGTTGTTATCTACTGCTGCCAGAACTGCTGCAAGGAAGAACTGGAACTGAAGATTTGTCTCAGGATGCTTGCCTGGATCTATAAGATTCTCACCCTCGTCTGTTGAGATAGACCAGTTGTTGTGCTTACCTGAACCATTTACACCGGCAAATGGTTTCTCATGAAGTACACACTCGAGGTCATGCTTTGCAGCAATCTTCTTCATAGTTGCCATAACCAGATGGTTCTGATCTGTGGCGATGTTTGTTGTCGAGAAGATTGGAGCAAGCTCATGCTGTGCAGGAGCAACCTCATTGTGCTGTGTCTTTGCAAGGATGCCGTACTTCCACAGCTCCTCGTTCAGCTCTGTCATGTATGATGCAATCTTATCCTTGATCGCTGCGAAATACTGATCATCAAGCTCCTGTCCCTTTGGAGGCATTGCTCCGAAAAGTGTACGTCCACAGAGCTTAAGATCTGTTCTCTTTGCAAATTTCTTCTTATCTATCAGGAAGTACTCCTGCTCAGGACCAACTGATGAAGTAACCTTCTTGGCTGTTGTGTTGCCGAACATTGTAAGAGCCTTAAGGGCTTCCTTGCTGATGGCATCCATTGAACGGAGAAGAGGTGTCTTGTAGTCAAGTGACTCTCCTGTATATGATGTGAATGCTGCCGGGATACAGAGGATACATGTTCCCTCATCTGTTGTCTTTACAAATGCTGGTGATGTACAATCCCATGCTGTATATCCTCTTGCAGCACATGTCTCACGAAGACCGCCTGAAGGGAATGATGAAGCATCCGGCTCTGACTTGATGAGTTCCTTGCCTGTGAACTGAAGGATAACGCCGCCATCACCGACTGTGCTTACGAATGAGTCGTGCTTCTCTGCTGTTGTCTCTGTAAGTGGCTGGAACCAATGTGTATAATGTGTTGCTCCAAGCTCCATTGCCCACTCCTTCATGGCAGCTGCAACTGAATCTGCGATTGATGTATCAAGAGGCTCTCCCTTGTCAATAGTCGCCTTGAGTGACTTGTAAACTGCTTTTGGAAGTCTCTCTCTCATGACCTGATCTGAGAATACGTGTGAGCCAAATACGGCTGAAATTTTGTTCATCATAATTACTACTCCTTTTCCTGATTAAAATGAATCCTTAACGTATCCTCAAAAAAAGAGAAAGGTGTCCTCCTTCTTGAGAACACCTTTGTCCATTTCGTATCATTTAATTGTTGAATATAAAATACTCCATATTCTTTCAAAAATCAACCCCTAATTTTAAAAAAATTATAAATAGGGTTTCAAATACTCCACCAATTCATAAACCTTTGTTCCTGGTGACGAATCAGCTGGAGTTCTTCCCGCATTTGTTTTATCTAATCTTTTTGCATTATTTATTGCTACGTCAATATAAGGTCTTAACACTGAATACATATCTGATCTATTCTTCTTGTACTCCCCTTTTCCTATATTCGTAAGCCACTCCGTCAGCTTAGGCCAATACTCAGACCGATGTATGTCCGCTTGATAATATCCAAAGTGTAAAAGGAACCATAGCTCTATACACTGATTAGACCAAATTGCATGAAAACATATCTCACTATTGGTATTCTGTTCACACAGTGTCTTGGTTTTATTGATATGTTCCGCTGGAAAATCGTCTGTGTCATACACAACCCACACATGTCTATAATCATTCGGACTTTCAAAAGCCTTCCTTTTAGCTTTCTCAAATAAGCTGATCGTATTGTCACCCTTTCCCTCTATATCAAGCTGAATACGGTCTCTGTAACTTTCATTTATTATTCTTCGTATTTCATCAAAATATGCAGGTTCAGTATCTGTTCCTTCCGTGACAATCAAATGATATTCTGGTTGCAATTTTACCTTTTTACTTCTTCTGCCACTAACCCAGTCCTTTCCCAAATCAGACTTCTTTAGAGGTTTTAAGCTCAATACCATTCACCCCCAAGCATATTCTGTAAGTATGGATCTGCCCCATACCGGCCTTCCATATACTGCTTATCATATGCAGCGGTACTGTTCACATGCCTGTCATCTTCATCACGTACGTCATACAATGAATAAATTTCACTTTCATGCTTGTCATCTAGCGCAGCAAACCATATCTCATCACGTCTGAACACTGTATTCTTCATTGTTGTCAAATCATGAGATGTGAATATCAACTGAGCCCCCAGCTTATTATAATCAGGATTCTTGAATAATTTGATTATATATCTAAGCAGTTTAGGATGAAGCTTTGCATCCAGCTCATCCACTACCACAAGCCGTCCTTCCTGTAACGCCAGCAAAAGAATCGGAAGTGCTGCAAGAAGTTTCTTTGTTCCATCAGATTCGACAGCAAATGGTAATTCATAGTATTCCCCATCCACCATTCTTCCTGTATATAACTGGCGCTCCTCTGCATTATATCTATAGTCACATATGTCTATATCAAGATCATTTAAAACTGTAATAATCCTTCTCTTTGTCTTTTCCTCATCCACCAGCAATACACGATTGTCCACCTCTGGTATCGCATAACTTTGAACGATACAGGACTCAAACCAGGTCATAACTTCAGTTATAACGTCCAGATTATAGTTGATTGCCAGGAATGACAAATACGGCATTCTTGGATTAACCATCTTGTTTATTCCACTCTTGCTTATGCTTGTTCCAAGTTTTATCTTTTCTCTCTCCCTTTCGAAAACTGTACCGGTACGTTTCCCTCCTATATTACGCCAATATAAGCTTTCTGAAATTATTGATCCATCAAGCACTGCAATATAATATCTATACTCCCTCTCACTCTGTCTAAAATATATCTGAAACTCTGTCGGTTCAGTCTTGGAGTCATTATCAAACAAAAATGGCACGCATGAGACTCCATACTGTAATATGAGTCTCTGTCTGTTTTTCTCAAGTTCAGCGACAGGCCTCACAACCATAGATATCAGACAGGCAAGCGCCTGAAGCAGATTGGTTTTTCCTCCACCATTTGGTCCATATATAGCACTTACCGGAAGAAGTGCCACATCGGACTTGTCCGCTTTTAATAAACTTTCTTCAAACTCAGGAATAGCTGCCGCCTGAAAATCAAACTCAGTTTCAGTTCTGTATGACTTAAAATTTTTAAAAGAAAAAAAGCATAACATGGACTTCTCACCTCCCAATTATATAATATATATTATTATATAATACGTCAGTTTTCAAGTTTTATTCCACGTTATACAAATTTATTCTGTATTTTTTGTTTTATAATCTCGTTGTATGTATTATATTCCTAATTCATATAAATAACACGTTATATCAAATATAAACCACTCTGTCCTCATCCACACAGTAGCACGCCAGCTTTCCGCCCCTATATCTCTCACCATTTCCACAGTCGAGATCCATATAGTAAGACGTCTTGTAAACGTTGTAAGAATGGTCTTCATTGAGCCTGTTCGTCGTAACATGTCCGCAGAACACATACCTGTCAAATGCCTTCTTGTCTGCAAATGGAACATTATGGATATCAGATGAGATGAGAAATCTGTACTCATCTCTTCTCGCTGCATTCATAATAGACTCAGTGATATTGATGGTCCTGTCAGCATTTCTGATGTATGAGCCGCAATGAATACCTGAATGAGTGACAACACAATCTCCGTACTTCGGCGACTTGATCTCAGTATAATGTGGCAGATGAGCCAGATACCCGTGCAGCTTCATCTGTTCATCCACATTGAGCCTCTTGATAGCTCTGACTGTTCCACCACCGCCGAATATGATCCACTGTCTCTCTGACATGTTTCCCTCTATGTACATCTGGGCAAACAGTTCATGGTTACCCTTTATGAGCTGCATGGAACCATCCACAAGATAGTCCGACATAAACTCGAGAAGAGGAATTCCCTCATCGTTCCAGTCGAATATGTCACCCATGACTATCATTTGATCCGTGGCTGGGTCAAAGCTTATCTTTTTCAACATTTTTTTAAATGATATGACATCCCCGTGAATGTCGGATATGAGATATAGCATTTATTCTTCCTTTGACAATCTTTCTATCGCTCAGTTTTATATATTTGCATTGGCTTTTTCATTGCAGCTGGATTTTTCATTGTGGCTGCCATCTTCTATGAAAAACATTCTAAATCCCAATATCATAACCGGAACCACCTCGTTCATATGCAGCAAAAGCGTCACTGCCGGCTTGATAAATCCCAGTTCCGCCAATATAGCATATATGATCAGAAATGCTTCTATCATATATATTCCAAGCACAAACGTTCCACGTCTGGCAGATACCTTCATAAGCTTTGCTGCAGACAGAATGACAGCAATTGACAAAATAACAAGCAATATGAACCACAATATACACAAACCAATCCCAGCCTGATGTTCAATTATCGTAATATTATATCTTGCTCCAAAAATTCTTTCTGGCATACTTCCAGCCTGATCCAGTTCATCCATGATTGAAGAACCTGAAATCTTATTCTTACTGGTAAATACATCATCACATCCGGCAAATATAAGTATAGCTCCACAAAGCAGTGATAACAGACAAGTCACAATATTCAACCTGTGCTGAACAGCCATGTATAGAATAAACATAATCGTTTCTGCGCATACGATAGCAAATGTGAGATCATCTTTGGCCGTCACAAGTTTTACACTCACAACATTTGCAAGTTCGATAAGAAACCAGAACAAAACACCACTCCAACTTTTCTTTACAAGGTCAACGCCCTTTACCATAACCACAAAAGCTAGTATCGTTATCACCAACGCATATATTTCGTCACTTCCCGAGCCGAATAATCCCCAATGTCCTCCATCATCGAGTCCACTGTCGGTATGTATTGAAAATGTCACACTTGCCCAGCAGATAGCGGCATACAGAAGCGTAAGCACAAACAATGCCGCCGCATCTCTAAATTTCTTTTTATCTGAAAAAAGCGATCCACAATAACGCACTGCGCCGTATGTCTTATCACATATCTTCTCAAGTGGCAAAACAAAAAGTATCGCCCCTACAAGAATACATATAAGAATGTTCCTTATCTGGCTGACTGCACCTCCGCCGCCTATGTATCCAGCCAAAAATGTATTCTCCGTTCTCGTCATTATTCCCCACATGGCCGCATAACATATAGCTGATATCACAAATGCCGGTATTGCCGTTTTTAGAATCTTCTGATCGTATTTTTTCATCTTTCTCCGCCTCCATATATCAGTTTTTCTACCTGTAAATCATCCTTTTTTAAAAGGCTTAATAAGGTTAAATAAGGTCACCGTATACACTGCGACCTTATAAGTTCCTGCCTTATCTCCTCATTTGGCACAAATGCAGAATTACTCTTCCTCTGATAAGCCAGATATCCAAGATGGATCAGGTAAGTGAGAACATCATCCTTATTCGCAAAACTTACTATGTCATTCTGAAATAAAACCTTCAAATAATTCAGTATTATACCAATCTTTTCACAAGCTCCTCATAAATCTCCTCCGCCACAGCCAGCTTGTACGCAAGCCTCGTCGGCTGAGGTGGAAGCTCCACATAATATGCTTCCACATCGCCATCTATGTCTATGGCAAAGTATACCCGTCCCGGAACTGAAGCGTTCGGATTCGCCGGATCAACATTTCCCATTGTCCCAGTCACGCCGATCCCTATATTCGCATTATATGCCTTTCTACACGCCTTCGCCATTGAACCTGCGGTTTCCTTTGAATAGACTGTATACTTGTCTATAACCTCTGCAGGAACCCCTTGCATGATCTTCGCCTCATTGCAGTAGGTGATAAATGCCCCTTTCAGCACTGCGGATGATCCTTCCGTGTCGGTGATGAGGGAAGTTATCTGACCTGAGGTGGCGGATTCCATAGTGGTGATGGTGAGGTGTCGGGAGATGAGGAGTTGGGTGAGCTTATGATAATTCTCTCTTATATCCACTTCACCATTAGAACTATTATCTAAATCTACACCTCTTCCAACATCTGTACCACTTCCGCTGCATTGATCGAAACTCTCATCCTCAAAATCCACTTCATCTTCGTCTATCATATCATCATCATCGAATCTCTTATTAATAATCTCTTTTATATTCTCCTCTTCCTCTGTGTTCAACTCATCAATCCTGTCAAATAACATATTATGGTCAACAGGCTTACCCTCCGCCCGCTTTTTCTCTATCACATCCTCAACAATACGTATATACTCCCTGTATTCACGAGTCTCATCAATATCTCCCAGGTTCTTGCACTTAAACTTCGCCTCAAGGACATTATGCCTAAGTTCCAACAGTTTAATGTAATTAATTAGCACGCAAATTGTCTTGTTAGTGCAATCCATCTGTGCCTCTCTTATATGATTATACATATCAAGATCTTCAATCATCTCATCCTTATCTATGAATTTACATTCTATACCGCTACTCGGTTCTGCCGTAAGTATCATAGTCCTTATTGCTACGAACATGGTCACAACAAGTCCCACGTCAAATACAGGGTCTAACAAAGCCATATTCTCAGCGAATCCCAAATGCTCCATAACCTCCCATATCAAAAACACTGTCACTAGCACGCCAGACCACATCATGACTGCCATTCTGAAATGGGAATATCTATTTACCAACTTAGCCCCAATAAACATTAATGATGCAATAATTACACACAGCAAAAGTATTGTAACAAAGCTTGTCATACTAAAAGCATATATTCCATCCCCTATATGTTGGCTTGCACTCTTTATCTCTTTAAGATTCGGAATATTCATATATCCAATTTTAAACTCACTACCTATAAAATACCACGCCATTATTGATACTGTGCATCCAAAAATAGTATTTACAATAAGATTCGTGATATCACGACTTTTATCCACAACATAAAACGAATAAAACAGTATTGCTATCATTAGTACCACATACAACAATACCACAAAACCGAACCGAACCTGCATAGTCCAGTATTTCTGCGAATCAATTTCATACACTGTCATACTGATAGTATTATACATCCTATAGTACACTGCAGATAAATTTAATATCCCATATATCATGACAGCCGAAAGCCAAGTGAATGCAGACTCAAACAACGGAGCGATACACAAACTAATTATCAGCAACATCCCTGTATTACATATAAGAAATAGTATATATGTATATCTGTCAAACATACCACAAAATGGCAATACCGCGACAGTTGGTATAAATGTCACAATAAATATAACAAATCTTCTTCCTTTTGATGATATTCTGACGAATATTTGAACATAATACCTGAACTTTTCATACATCCTCTCATACGGCAATATCATCACAATTATACCCGCTAATATCGCCCATTTATAACGACCTATGAACCATAGAAAAAAATCAGACGTATCTCCCCCAACTGCTACTATAATATTATAATAATATTTGTAATCTATGACTTCTTTTGCCACAAAAGCGGTCAATATCAGTATGCTCAATATCGCAACTTTTATTTTATAGTTTTTTGTTGTTATATCTTGTTTTTCATTCATTAATAGTCCCTCTCTTTCTCTTATGTCTACTGGTTTTATTAAATATATATCTATGCCATGCTTTCTCGCATCTTCCCCATTATAATATAATACATTGCCCCAGGACAGCCCTTGTCAGCCAGTTCATAAAACGATATATTTCTCTTCATGTAAACTATCGCTCACACCGCAGAGGAAATAAATCTTAATTTTTATCTTTAATATGTCCATACAAATTATTATTGATGACAAGTAATTCCTCATATGTAACTGCTTCAAATTCATTAATGTCCATTCCAAAATTCAATGCACATGGAAGATTTCCATCTAAATTTATCTTAGACATTTATCTACACTATAAGCCCCTGGAATAGATAGTGTCTTATAACCAGAGAACCTATATATTGCCGGAATATCAACTAATTATTCAATATCAGGGAACTCCTTCTCAACATATACCACACCTTCATATTTCTTTATATCCAACCATCTATCTGGGTACTTTTCAACTACATCCGACACCCTTGCTTCATGATTTCCACGAAGAAGGATATATGTAAATGGAAATCTTGATAAACTTTTCTTGAAATTTGAATCTCTCTTGCCAGTGATGGCATAATTACATCCAACATCACCAAGAAGGATTATATAATTTATACACTCATCAAGGTTTAATCTTCCTCTGTTCTGATTATAAAAATACTCAATAGGTCCTGTCTCGCCATGAATATCTCCTAACAAAAACCAATTCTCTTTCATTCGCCCCTCCTAGAAATCGCGTGTAAACAGTGCAATATCATTACTTATCAGCTGCAGGCAGACTTCCTTTGCATTTTCTTTTTCACAAGTCACCGTATACGTAATGTTAACTATATTTTTATTATTTATCGAACAGTTTACATCACATTCCTTAACCATGGAAGAAATATAAAAGTAACCATTTCTCTTCTGAATATCACTGATCGTATCCATCATCATGTCATAATAATCATCTTCTTCAAATTTATATGATATCGTATGAATAATACAAAATGTTTGTCTCCAAATATATTCAGTATCTACATACATAATGTACTTAAAGTCCAGGGCAAACGATTTCGTGTACACATAATCCAAATTGAATCCATTAGCGAACCCATAACGTTTATCCTTATCTACAGAATTGATTTTCATGCGTATCTTCTCATTAGTAATTGAAGTCAATTTATTAAATTTCTTAATAAATGTACTATAAGGTTCATTCTTCAAAATATCATATTTTGAATTTCTCTCAAACATCTTGTATTCCACCTCACATTTATATATTTCTCAATTATCATATATGTCTTTACGAGTCCTTCTCATTAAAACTCAAGTATAACTCAACATAGTCAAGTTCTTATTTCCTGGTACCTTAATTCCTGATACATATACAGTCTTGTTCAGCATATCTTCAAAATAACCAACTATCTTATTGGTTGAGACAACCTTTGTTATTTCTCCTGTATCAACCTTTAGACAGCCATACCTTTCGCATTTACATCAACATCCAGAAGTTTAACTGTTTCCTCTAATAGTTCTCATTCAAATGAACATACTTTACGAGTTTCCTCATCGAATTCTCTTTTTTCCATCTTTTTAGTTACATCAAATAAAGTGTTTTCGAAAGTCATCTTAGTGTCCCTCCTGCTATTATCTCCTCTGTTCTCAAAATTCCCCTATCAAGGTATTCTATTTCCAACTTCATATCTACATATCCCTGAAGAACAACTTTATAGTAACTTTCATGAGGAATATGATATGGTCTAGCATATTCATTCATTATATAAACCATGGCATCATATGACTTCCCTGATACTTTCACAGAAACCATCTCTTTTCGATAAAGTCTCGGATATCCTTCATATCTATCCAGACTCTCTTCACAAGCCTCATCAATTTCCCAAACAGTTACAGGAACTTTCTTCCCCTTTGCTTTCTCAATCGTAGCATAAAGCCGGAAAGTCAACTCATAACCTTCGACATATCCATTGCCTACGACCTTAGCCGTAGGACAACGATATCTCATCTGCTCTTTATTAAGATTACTTCCATAAGCGATATAGAAACTCATATTACGCCACCATCCTTCCTTTATTCATATTCTTAACCAGATTAAACCTAACAGTTTTAAATTCATCACCCACAATTCCAAGCTGATTCATAAAACTTGTCATATCCTTCTTATCTAACGCTTCAATATTGACGTAGCGAAAAACATTGTAACTTCTTGTCTTCTTCTGATAACACCCCGTACAGCAAATACCTAATGCTAAAATAATATTTGCCTTCACCTCATCTGATTCGAGCGTCGAATTGAAGAGACGAAACTCTATACCTTTCCCTTCAAAAAAGCTATGAAGATTAAGAATATGGTATCTGGTCCGATTGTAATGACCAAGGGGATAACCTGTCGACTTATACCACGCATTCTTAATTGCCTGAATCGTTAACACATTTCTGGATAATCCATTAATACTATGTGCAAATTCAGTATCAATCTTACGACACCATCTACTAAGTCTACTAGGCGCTACAGCAAGAGCTTTGCACAATAAATCTTCTCTACATGCCGTAATATTAACAATATTTCGAAGCTGAACAGCTGTAATATTCCTAACATCCACGTGAACATGCATTCCACAAGACGTATTCACAACGGCACCTTTAATTCTAAGTGAATCTACAATTTCTTTAAGAATATACATATCCTTATATTCAAGAATAGGAGTAACAAGTTCACACATATAATGCCCATAGTTTGGATTCTGGCGATTTGCTGTTACCGAAGGAAAAATAGACGCATCTCTTACGATCTTCCATGTACGATTCTTATGGTCAACGATATGGTGCTCGTTATATACTCCACCCTTATATACTTTCTCTGTATCGAAAACCCGTGCAATAACCCTTGCTGCAGTATCTCTAGATATACCCGTAAATTCTATCTCACATCCAAATCTACGTGCCTTAAGTCCATGATACCTATTAAAGTTATCAAGTATTTTCTTGTAATCACCATTAATCCATTTCCTAAGCGCGGCTTTCTGACGTCCAGGATTCTTAAAAAGATAATTATATGATGAACTACTATTGTAGTACGAAATGTCAATTTCCAAATCATATACCGATACCCTTTTACAATTTTTGGGAATTATATCAAGAGAGTTTGTTGATGTTGAACGATCTGTATCATTAGCAGTTATTTCTGTATTTCTATCACCTTCATTACAATTCTCTACATCAACTACCTCTGATCCTTCATGCCCAATCCAATTATGCGTATCTTCAACAAATAACGAATCGCTCTCATCACTAAGCCAGTATTCAAGAGTGTCCTCACCTTCGATATCAGCGCACATGCTTTCTGTATAGAACTTAGCATGATAAACCTCTTTCCAATCCATACCATGCTTGTTAATACGGGATGCACGAATTACCTTGTGATGAATAATCCTATTCTCAATCCAGATAAACTCGTGATAGATAGGTTTATCAAGTTTCTGATTAACGTACTGCATAGAAGCAGAAATGAACTTAACCTTTCCCTCTTCCTCTGCAATTTTAGGATCTGCCTTTCTTCCAGTAGCTGCATCTGCATATGTCTTATTCTTGCAGAGAACAGGAATATGGCAATTCTGATACTGCTCTTCTATCATCTTCTCAATTTCAGTTTTCATGTAGCGGCACCTCCTTCATTCTCCTGAAATTCTACAGATCACCAAATGTATCTGCTCTATGTATATTTTTTACGCATACCTTCAGTCTTTCTCCAATCTCTGTATTGGTTATGTCCCCCCGGCTTCATCTACCTCCCTTTTCATCCTATAACCTGTATTCTATTATCTTTTTACCGCTTTACATATTTTCATATGGTTTCTGTCTAAGTTTCATACTGTGTATCATATTTATTTTCCACCCTTCTGTGAAAGGCACCAATGCGTCCTGAAACATCTTGACTACCTTTCACATATCTAATCTAGCCTCTTTCTGATATTTTATTTAACTATATGTCTATTCTGATATATTTGGTAAATCTTCTTGTTCTATTACAGAACAGCCCCCCGGAGAACATTTGATGTATCTCCTTTTGAGGATTGCAAATGTAAAACTCCTATCGAAGAAATACAAAATGCTGTTGATGTTGCCAACCTCCTTCGTGCTTTTGTTTGTATTAACGATACAACTACAAAAACCTCCACTTTTCAAAGTGAAGGTCTCAGATTAAGTCGAATGTTACCGCCAGCTGATCAAGTACACGATTATCAATAACACAAACACTCGCCGTCCCATCTCTATAGGCTATTCTTATTCGGAATTGGCTTTTGCCCTGCGCACTCTGAATCGCCGATAACCATGCCGTGCTGCCAAGCCATTTAGCAAAAAAACCTTTAAGAAATCCTCTGAGAAAGCTCCTGTTTTGTGTCATACTCATCATCCTAATATGGTCAACAATCTCTGGCGTTATATCAAGATGCTCTCTTCCAAACGGAATAAACACCCCTTCACAGTCAGCTTTTATTCTTTTTCCCTTAAACCTTCCCGCTGTCACCACATTGACCATAACATCACCACCTTAAATTGCGATTCTAAGTTCAGAATCATTGATGCATTCGTTCTTCCAGATATGATTGAGCACAATCTGATCAAAAAAGCCATCATGAAAATGCTTCAGAGCGCCTTTAAGAATAATCCTTTTGTTGCAAACACAAACATTTATAGTGCCCGTATTTGGAATCAACTCTATGCCCCCGCCCATAAGCCTTATTATGCTGGCAAGATCAACAAGAATCCTGTTTCCATCTTTTACGAGCAATTTAGAAGAAAACTTTACCTCAACTCCATTGATGCGGCAGCTTTCAGCATTAACAATAATATTTACCCCTTTCTCTTTATTCCAACAGATACTCTTCCACTTAGAATCCATCGATCGGCTGCTGTACTCTTTTTTGTCCCACCGATGTGTTTTAACAAAGAATTTCTCTTCTATTCCGGATTTTGTGCATGGCAATCTTAAGGAATTCATGGAAAATGTAAAATCCATATGTATCCATTGTCCATTAATATATGCCGAATTCCATGCATGCGGCCCCCATCCTCTGTTTCCTTTTCCTTCGCCTGATACATAAAGGACTTTAACCCCCATGTATGATAATACCAACACAGCTATCGCCGCTATCGACTGGCAGACACCGCTCCGACTCTTCAGGAGATTTATTGCCGTATGATCCTCCATCTGGCTTGTGCTCTTGTACTCAAAGTTTTTTCTCACCCACCGATCAAAGATGTATATTTTTTCGAGATCATCACTGCGGTTTCTTACTTTCTTATTAAGCAGACTGGCTATTTCAGCTGATACACATATCAGGTCATTAAGTTCTTTGGGGCTGCTGAAATATCTGGCATTTATAAGCAATTTCGAGAATCTCCCAAACGGATCAGATACCATTTGAATGGAGAATTGAGATAATTGTGCTCCGGCAAAAGAACCAACGGTATTCTTATAAAGTGAAGTAACCCCATACTGTATATCAGATGTCAGCTCAGATGCTCTGGCAAAGCTTTCTCCTCTGTTTATCACATTGATAACTGTCTGGTTTTCAAAGACATTCTGTGATAATCTGACTGCTCTGATGAACTGTTCAGGTGTAGATACATTCATTTCTATTATCTGATTCATCGTATCATCCCCTTTGCCTTAGGAACATGTTATATGCCGCGGCCTTTCCCATTAAATACTCTGCGATATTGTCTATCGGTTTATACTCAGCATCGGGCTTCCAGCCGTTAATTATAAGTTTGCTTTCTGTAAGCCCGGATAACCATTTCAAAAACTGAGCGTAACTTAAGTCTAAATCCTCCCACGCAAAGCTTTCCTTAGGAAGATAAAGCACCCTACCTATACCTGCTTCCTTACATGCCCCGGAATTAAGTGCAAAGATATTTCCGTTCATGTCATAAGCAATAATCAACGCTCCGGGAAACAGTTCCGGCATTCCATTTTTATTAAGCGCATTAATGTCAACAATCGAGTTCTCGCCCATACCACAAAGGAGTCCGAAATATCCAGCACACAATGTTACCTTAGAATAGTTCCCTACGATCTCTCCAAGATACGAACCATCATGCACATGAAGTTTAATCATAGAATAAGAATCTCTTTTGGTATTCCTTTCAAACTCAATCAATTCCGGTGTATTATTAAACCATTTATTTATCTGAAATTCTGCATTAGTATGTTCCGACATAGCCGTCCTCCTTATATCACTCTGACTCTAACTCTGGATCCGTCAGGAAATCCTCTCATCTGCCATCCGATCGATGAACCTGCACCTCTATTATCACGGCCTTCAATATACGCCACATCGGCTCCCTGTCCACCTTCTTCAAATACAGCCATAGGCCACTCATCTCGATCGTAGATCGGACTGGCTTTCACGTCTGACAAAGAGGCCTTGCGCCGTTCCGCCGCATCCGCTCTGCCCAAAGTCACGAATTCAGGAAAACCCATTGTCTGCGCCATTTTAATATGCTCAGCAGTTTGCGGGTATTTTTGAGAATCCACAATCACCACATAGTATTCAGGTCCATGCCCACTGCTTGAATAGCCTGTTGCTCCACCGAAATAGTTTATCCGGTTGAGTTTTCTTATGTAATCCGCCATCAGTCTTTTACTGTCCTCGGCAAGATCAAAAGTTTGTCCGCAGAGACCTCTCCACTCTGATTCCAGTTCTTCTCCCCTAGTGCTTGTCTGATAAAGCAAGCTATCATACATTTCCCTCTGTCTGCTCAACATATCAGCCTTATCCCCGGAATCGTCCTCTGTATCTTCATACGATGAATAACACAAATCATCCATTTCCTGTTCAACAAAGGATTTTTCACGTTCTACAGCTGCAATCACAGAATGAATATCAAAGACGACATGAGCGCGGAGATCCTCGACTTCTCTTTCATAGCCGTCTATAATATCCATCCCCTTGTCAACGGCTGTAACAATGACATTGACATCGCTCATGCCGACACCTCCTCTACAGATCCCTAAGCTTAGCTATCAGTCCGCTTATATAGTTGATAGAATCATCCAGTTCACTGAGCTGTCCCTGCGCCGAAGAAGAATAGTTATCAACCAGTTCTTTTAGGTAATCATACTGGGGATCCTGCCAGTTCCCGCCCTGGTTACTCGTTTCGGCACTAAGAACACCATACAGCCCTTCAAGCTCATCTCTTTTAGCCTGTAAAACACCCATATAGGTTTCCAGCGAATCAATATCATGAACAACAACACTTACATTAGCCATAACAGTTTTCCTCCTTAATATCGTTTATCCTCTCTTCTGTCTCATCTATAAAGCTGTTAATCTCGAAAAGCTTTTCGCTCATATGAGTCAATACATTCTGCATTGGTCCGATATAATCAGCTTCTATCTCACGGCTCTTTTTATCTTCCCACTCGCTGCGAATAGAATTCCATCTCTGAAGCTGATTATGAGCCTCTGAACATGTCTTTCTCATTCATACAGCCTCCTTCTTCATCTTCCCAGCAGTAATTGTATTGCTGATATAGAGCGGATGAGGGAAGATCTCTGCATTCTTTCCGCCAATGACAGTCTCATTCGTATTGCAGACGAGTGTATAATTCTTGAGGTATCTGATTACACGCTTAGTGTAATTGTCAGTATCTCTGTTCAGCAGATCATAGATAATCTTTACCGCAACGAGAGTTACAAACTCAATGTCAGTAGATACACCGGGTTCAAAGTTTAATGTCTCTTCATCATTATCATCAGCGAAATAATTCTGATGCGCAGTCGGCCTCTCATCTGAAATCAGATTTGCAAATGCCTCCCTGTACAAAGGAAGACCTGCGTTCGGATACCAGTAGAAGCACTCTCCGGCGTGTGCACGCTGCCAGCATCCTGTCGATACGAAAGGCACCTGCAGTGCTTTTGCAAGATCATTACCAAATGCACTGGACTCACGATTATCACCGGTTCCAATAACAATTCCGTCCTCAAATCCATCAAGGTACTCAGTAGGCATATCCTGAAGAATACCCCTGTACTTGGTGATCCTTGCAGACGGATTGATATTTCGGATTGCATCCGCAACAGCATCCACCTTATAGCGCCCAAGATCTCTGAATCCAAGCTGATGACGGCAGATGTTATGGATTTCAAGCGTATCACTGTCAACCAGAATAAAACTGCCGACACCGGCTCTGGCAAGTTCAAGTGCGATAAACGATCCAACGCTGCCACATCCCACGATCAGGGCTGATTTAGCGTTCATTACTGAGGATTCAAGAAGACCTGTATTTCTGGAAAAGAGTCGTGTAACCATATCAAAGAAGTTCAGCGTGATATGCGACCGTTTCTCATCTGTCCTAAAGAATACCCATCCATCATTGATAAAGCTCCCGAAGAAATCGTATCCCTCAATATCAACTTCCTTATTCAGAAGCTTCGTGAAATGATCATTCGAAACAATCAGCCCAACCGCATTAAACTGGTCTGCCGCCTCATTAAAGCTGACGCCATCAGACAGAAGGTAGTACTTTTCCGTCTCGTCTCTGTAAATGCCGAACGCTTCGTATTCCGTCCCATCCGTCTTCAGGATATCGGCATTTGCAAGCATCTGATAGTTCTTCTTAACTCTGCCAGAGAAGAATCCTTCCAGAAGATTTGTATCCACTTCAAAGGTCTCTTCTGCCTCATCATCTCCAAAGCCGCCCTCTGTAAGCTCATTTCTTGCCGCTTCAATCACTTCATCATTGGCATCGGCAGCTACCTCCGTATTAAACTCCATGGATTCGACATCGGTGAGCAGATCAGTCAACACCTCTGTCAAAGTGATATGCCCCTCTGAATTACTGTTAATCTTATTGTTAATCTCAGTCCTGCTAATCATGATTGAAACCTCCTTTGTTTTATATCTATGTTAACGATGCTTCTTATGAATTCTCCACAAATCAATCTGCTGACTGATTTGTGGAGAATCCCTCTTCATCCAACTTCCTTTATCTCTCGCTGCATCTGCCGCTTCCTTGCAATCAGTGTTTTCTCATCTGCCAGAACCAGATAATCCGTTCCCTTGAAATATTTGTCGCCTATCTTTACTTCCGGCTTGTAATACGAACCTGTTCCCTTATCATCCAGGTAATAGCATGTGAGCTGCGCATCAGGGACAAAATTCAAGAGGAAAGAAAGGGTTCCATTACCGATTGCTTCCGAATAGCTTGTATTGGTTCTGTTATCATCGCCAGAAAATGTATTCAAGGTTCCGGGATGCCTGTGCCATAACCCAAGCAGACACAAATCCTTCTCATAAAGTCTTGATATCACCGGATAAATATGATTGTGGTACTTCTCATCCATCTCATGATGAACACGATTGTGGAATGTCGAAAGACCAGGGTCTGTAGCCTCAACTACATACCACGTATCCTTATCAATAATTCCCAGAAGGATTCCGCCCGTCTCGTCTGGGTCTCTGGATAACGCTTCTGCGATAATCGATGTATACGCCCTGTCACTGATTACGATCTTCCTGCATTTCTTGCATGAACCCTTAAGATAACCAAATCTGTTCCTCGATCTTCCTATAAGCTCAGCTCTCTTATGCAGACTTTTCTTTTCCAAAGCTTCCTTTCTCTGCGGTGACATTTTCTGCGTCCAGTCGCCAATCTCCTGGATATACTCCTTGATATCACTTCTGCTCCAAACCTCACCAGGCTTATATTTCTGAATGATCCTCTTCATCCGCATGGTTTCCAGATAGACTTCACCGGGATTATCCTTGTCAGGTCTTACATCAACGGTAGATGCCTTCTTGAATGGCTTCTTTTTTGAATAACCAAAAAGTTCAACCCCTGAAGGGACTACAGGAATCACCTTAACCGGCACTGCTGCATTATCCGCTGTCGAGATAAAAACAAGGTACTGCTGTTTCATTCCCTCTGCTTCCATACTGATACCTGCGTACATTCCATCACCGGATTCTGTATGACGAAATTTTTCATCCAACTCCTCTCCGAAAAGATCAGCCAGAGTCTGTAACCTTGGAGGCGTAATAACAGAATCAGGGATAATGGCTGTATCTGTCTCTTTCTTGATTGACTCGCAGACATTTTCTGTGATACGTTCCACCTTGTCGAAATTATCCACCATAATGTCAACTATTGTCCCAACCGTATGACCGGGCGCTTCAACGATTACCTTCTTGCAATTACTCTGTATCTTGTAAGCTTCATAAGCATTCATTGCCATAACCCCCTCCTCCTTATATCTCACCGTGTTTCTGGAATTTGCCCCAGGTTATAGGATCAATCAGTCCAAGTTCAAAGATATTTATCCAACGAAGAGCAAATCTCAGGGACGTTGCCGCTGATGTAATACCGCCTTTAGAATCCAGGCTTGTAGATACATCACGGGTATCCGCAGAACAAAGATAAAGTTCTCCGTTACCATCCCTGAGAAGATGAGGGATGTTCTTAGGTGATACACCACTGGTTCTGTTAACAATATCCTGAAGCTGGTCTATCGTCGGATTAAGCAGATATGCTTTAACTGAGCTCCCGTACCTAGCCTGAGGATGATCATTGTCATAGATGAGGGCAATATCATATGCCCGGCAGTAACGCTTATCCCTTCCTGCAATAGAAGGCTGACAATGAACCATCCAACAGGCCCTTCCATCCTTCAGAATACAAAATCTGGCTTTCTTTCCCTGAAAATCATACATTGCCGCCTTTTCGGCTGTAAGGAGATCCGGATTCTTCTCATACCACTGATTGGCAGAAACAACCGTCTTCGGAACAAGCTTAGGATTGGCGGATGCCTTAGGTTCATCAATGTATGACTCAACGTCATCATTGTCTTCCTCTTCTCTCTCAGAGTCTTCACCGCCCCTCATCTCATCGATAAGGTCACTTACACTTCTTGTGGACAGAATACTCTTAGGCACCGCCCCGGGCTTCTTCGGATTCGCAGCTTCCTCATGCTCTGCAGCGGCTTCCGGTTCTGCACCATCTTCCTCAGCGTCCTCGCCGCGAATCTCATTGATAAGATCACGTACACTGCCGCCATTCTCCGGAATGGACACGATTGCCTTCGGTACAGTCTTTGCTTTCGTTCCATTGCCCGCATCTTCAAACTGAGGATCTCCAGCTCTTCCGATAGTCCCATCATCATCGATAACAAGATTTTCTCCTGATGTGAGCATGTCTCTCATTCTCTGGATCTCCGGGTCAACTGATACACTCGTAAAAGGTACATACATCTTCTTCATGGCTTTGTTCTCCTTTGCTTTATAATTTAATGACCACTTCTGTGGTTCTATTACTGTTAACGATTCATATTTGATAATCTCCACATTTTTAAATGGAAATACTATCACCGGGATCAGCAAGATCAATAGCATCCTCAACCTTGTTTATATAGCTAATAAAATCTTCCCACTTCTCAGGAACTCTGTTCGTTCCCTTATATTCATGGTTTCTACCTTCCCCGATAATCCTTACACTCCATTCTCCGCCATCCAATACCGGCACTTCTCTGTAAGGGCGACCATCAGGCAAGTAAATCTTATTGATTTTGAAGGATCCGTCAGGACGCCAAAGGTCAATCTCAATTTCATTGAAAAGATAGCTAATAAAGCAATTCCACTCATGCTCATCAATCATTACTTTTTTCTCCTCACCGTCCTCTTTTGTCCAGCTTACAAGAATTCTATTTTCGGACTGCCTTGTCATATCAATTGCACGTTTTCCCCAACCTTCAAATTTCTGTTCAAAGTGGAATTCATTCATCTTCCTGATAAACCTTTTCTCCCAGAGGCAAGTTCCATATCTCATCTTTGAAATAAGCTGGCTGACAGGACGAACTCCACTTACACAACACTTGGGAACTATCGAACCGGAAATAATAGATCCATCTTCATCGATTGAAAAATCCTCTTCCTCATCTCCCATTCTCCGGATACCCTCATCAATAGAAACCACTGTCTTTGGTATTGCTTTTGCCTTAACTAAAAAATCCTGATTCATTACAGCAGCCTCTCTATCATTATAAAGACTCCCGTCATCACCAACGTATCCACCGCCATTGGCAAGGATATCTCTCATTCTCTGAATCTCCGGGTCAACAGATACACATGTAAAAGGTACATAAATCTTCTTCATAGCTTTTTCTCCTTTGCTTATAGTTTGATGACCACTTCTGTGGTTATATTACTGTTAACGATTGTTTTGTTGATTTATCCACCTTTATCATCCTCTTTTTTTTATTTTCAAAACCGCCCTCTTTATATACCTCATAATATGCAGCAGCCGGACTCCCAAAGAAATTTATACACGCCTGTTTCTGTGCTTCCGAATCAATCGACGTAAATCTATAAAAACCTATGCCATGATTAGCAATGCCCATTTCATAAAATTCCACGAAACGTTTTGTTTCCATAAGAACAGACGCGGCAGAAATTGCTCCTTCTTTCGATGCTAGGATGTTTTGGCAATGACACCAACCAGGATTACAAATCACTAAAGCATTAATCCCATTGGTTTCTCTAATGGAATATGGAAGAAAATCATCCTGTTTTCCTGTCGAAGCATTCATTTCCTTGACTATCGATTCATATGAGGGATTTATCGGATAAACCCTTATACCCGGGATCTCAATACTACTTGGATGACAAGGAGGGTATACAAACACCATATAATATCTGCGTCCGCTCAATTTGCTGTTGAACCCGATATACCAACAAGCCCTCCCATCCTTTAAGAATAAAAGCTTCTTGTAATCATCCTTTGCCAGCATTTCCATTGCCGCCTTCTCTGCTTCCATAAGTTCCGGATTCTCTTCATACCACTGTTTTACTTTCTCTTCCATGCTATCATCTCCCCATATAATATCTTTTAGATATATAAATACATGTATCTTTGTTAATAAATTACTAAATAAATATTTATAAATAGTCTTTGTTAATCCCATGATATAATTGTCCCAGTGTCAATCAACTAGTTCTTTGGGTACACGGTATATTATCGGTTCTACAACATATCCACATTTACCGCATTTAAAGAATTTATTTCGATAGGCACAGTCCTTATCAACATAGAATATATTTTGACACCGTCTACAAGCACACTTGATGGTTAGATCATCGTCCTCTGCCCCTAGATTTACTTCTTCTCGGAATCTTTTTATTAGCTCTTCTAAGCTACTATCCGCTATTTTCTCAAAATTTTCACCTTCTAAATCACAGTGTTTATTTATCACTTCATCTTTTGCTTTAATTCTTTTTATGCTCTCATATGTCCAACCATTGACTATTAGTGGATGATCAGGATTTCTAATATTCCATTCAAGTATATATACCCACCTCTTTGCCCTCCTATAATATTCCATGACTATCGAGTATTCTAAAAAGGATTGGAAATCTTTGCCCTCGACCAAAGCTAGACATACTTTTCCATATTTATCTCTCATTAAGCCAGGTGCATTTACTCTTACTCCATATTCTTGAGTAGCCAACTGGAACATTTCTTCTATTGTCGGATTAACAAAGTATGTCCTTATGCCATATTCGTCATACACCAGTTCAATCTCATGATCATCATAAATATGCCAGCCCCCATATTTACCATTACGAATAAAAAATATTGCTTTGTCCTTAAGTTCCTTGTTCATTGCACACTTTTCAGCCTCAAAAACTTCTGGATGTTTGTCATACCAATACTCCTCAAAATAATTTATCATATGTAGTCATCTCCTTTTACCTCTCTAATATCCTCAACACTACATTCACCATAAAGCTTAGATATCCAATTCCTCCCATCGTAAGTATATTCAAACAAACAACTGATCAACGAACTGCTATATACTTGTATTGTCATTAACGATATATTGATTAAAATCTTCATTATTTTATTATCCATTTTTAAAAAAGCGGGCACTGTGTCCCGCTTTTTAACTTTCATTTTTAGCTTTGATTTTAAGGCATATACATGATTACCTTTCCTGCCTTCTCCGTATCCTTGTTATAGTAATAGGCTTTAATGGCATCCTTGTTCGGAACATCAAAGTCACAACTAACCAGACGTACATTATCAAACATTGCGTACTTAAGATTTTCCATATCACCGACTGAAGTGATGTGTACAGGAGCAGCATTAAGCAGATATGACATAATGCTTCTGAGAGTCTTGAAAGACTTTGAGTATACAAGAGCAAATCCTCTGTCTCTTCCACTCATCTCCAGGAGCTGCTTCATGCTTTCAACGTCCTGATTGCTTCTGATTGAACCTGCAGACTGCGTTAATTCAGTATACTTATCCGGCTGAACAAATACATTTACGGTATAATCCTTATCCGGGTTGTTTCTTTGTCTCTCCAGCTCATCAATCTGTTCCTGAATCGACCTGTGATAATGACAACTGACAGATCCTTCATGATTTCTGTGTGCGGCATCATATTCACCAAAGAAATGAATCTGCGTCTGTTTATTCTTGACTCCCTTGCGCCAGTTTATGACTGAAGATACCATTGAATTCAGGATTCTCTCATCCGCCCCCGTAAGGATCATATTCTTGATTCTCTGCGGATTGATTGATACCTCTGTGTCGTCCAGGATAGTATCAATGTCAACCGCAGACTCATCCTTATGGAATGCGACCGATCTGCCAATTCTGATCAATTCACCTGCCGAAGGCTGCGGCAATGATTTTGCATTGCGCTTCAGAAGAATACTCTTCCCACTGCCATTCATAGCCGCAATGACCTGGATAAATGTTGCGATAATATCAGAGGAAGCAAAGTAGCACTGTACAACTGCATTATCGGCTTCATTCTGTCCCATGTACGAGTTGTATACCGTATGCCCCTTCTTCAGAAGCGATGCCCTCTGAATCCCAGTATTCTCTCTTCCGGTATCGGCACACCTTTCTGCAAGCATGCTTCTGGCTGCATTCTGTGGTGTCTTAAACACAAATCTAGATGTAAAGTAATCCTTTAAAGAAGCAGTGAATCCATTTCTCGGATTATCACTAACTGCCCTCTGTGATGAAAGGATCACATGGATCCCGTATGTCGCGCCCTTTCTTACAAGTTCTGTCATATATGCAGCACAGGATGCTCCATCGAAAAGCGACTGAAACTCGTCAATTAGGATCACAATTCTCGGCATAGGCTGAATCTCGCTTCTGTGAGCGTCATACAAATGTCTGAAGTCTTCGTATTTCTGAACTATAACTCCCGTTATATCCTCCATCTGTTCAAATGCTCTCTGCCTTGCCTGCATTTCCTGGACATAATATTTGAGGAATGAAAGCATTGCATCTGGGTCCTCATTGTTAACAACTGTATCTACCGACTGAAGATTACCTTTCGCATATACATTAAAATCAGCCCCATCCTTGAAATCACCTACTGCGATTCTGACCTCTTCCGGAGAATAATTTGAAAGAAGCTGGAAAATAATTGTATGAAGCAGACTGCTCTTTCCTACTCGTACATCGCCAATAATAAGGGCATACGGTCTCTCGGATGAGATTTCAAAATAAGCCTTTCCTCCGTTCTCATCCACACCGAAATCAATCTTCAATCCATTAGCAGAACTCTTCTTCTGCCAATTCCCATCGACAGGCAATGCTTTCCCAATAGGAATAATCGCAGACTGTTCCTCGTGAGTGCCCAACTTATACCTTACAGTTGCAATGCGCTCCTGGTCTGTATCAGTCTTGAGGAATACTGCCGTACTATTATTGATGTAGAAACAGCCATTATCTCGTACCGGAATGATGGTTGCTGCTTCACTCACACTTGCTGCAAACTCCGTCAATGCCCTGTTATTTCCAAAATCTCGATTCTCGATTGAGCAAAGCACATAAACCCCTGCTTTTACTCCATTATTCATAATGCGAATAATCTGATCATAATATTTCGGCTCAACATTTCCGATTAAATCATCAATGATAAGACATTTTCTATTTCGCTTTGACATCGATACCCTGTTATAATCTTCGATAGAATCATATTGATCTCCCAGACACTTTTCATAGGTATCAGCAATCCATTTCTCAAGTCTCTCAAGGCCTTCAGAAACCTGCTTATCAGTATTAAGGAGTGTCAGTGTATCATATTCGTTAAGTGACTGAAGCAATCTATATGTGCTTCCAAGCCCCTTGACATCAATAAGAACCAGATCCATATGATTACATGAGTAAACAATATCCGCAGCAAGAGAACATAACGTCTGCGATACTCCATCTCCTCCATCGTAGGTAAACAACATGTTTTCCTTGATGGTATCCATCTTCAGACGGAATCCGACCTTATCTTCATAGAGATCAACATTCTCATCAGAAAGCCCTGCCTCAGCAAGAAGAGAAACATTATTGTTGAAGAACCAACACTGGCCAACTACTATAGATTTATCAACCTCATCAAGAATCTCAGTTTCCTCATGAATTCTCTCTAATCCCTGAGAAAAAAGTTCAAAGGTTCTCGAAATACCTGAATTCATCTCGTCCGGAATAACCTGCAGTTTTGCATCCCTGCAAGCCTTCTCACGCTCAATACGTGTATTAAAAACTTCACCGCACTCTCTCTGCTGAGAAGCCAGATCAGAAAAGTTAATCAATGCTTCGGCAAGAGCTAAAATCTCATCCCTTGCCTTGATGATTTTTACATAATGTTCCTTACGGTACGGTCTTACCACTCCACCTACAATGTTACTGATTGCAGGCGGAATAAATGCCTGATTAAGGTCAGCGACAAGCTCATCAAAACGACCTACTGCTTCCTTCAGCTTCCTTTTGACAGTATGAGGATTGTCCGTATCCGAAACATAGGTTCCTCTGCCGGACTTCCTGATATAATTGGATTTCATTCTGTGAAAATGCGGATCCTGGATATCAGATAATGCCTTTTTCATATGCTCTATCGCATGTCTTGCAATATTATCTCGTCTGCGCTTCTCAACGGAACAAAGTCTGTCTGCACTACTTTTCGTACTCTGAAGCTGTCTCTCGAGCTCCTGATATTCTCCGTTAATTCTCTGCTGCTTCACATTTGCCGTCCTAACGATCTGCTCAATTCTGTTAATTGTTGAACCCATGAAATCTGTGAAAAGGCATGCTTCTGAAGTTGCTTCTGTATATCCCTTATTCTGCATATCATAATCCTCCCAATATTCCGCAAATGATTGCTATTACTATTCCAATTATCAGAATATAAAACAGTATCTTCACAACAAAACAGATAATCGCTACAGCAATCCCGGTTGCAACAATCCCACCTATCGATGATAACACCGACAATATATATGCCCAAAGATTATAGTCAACAGACTTCGCACAGAAGATTCCGTAAATAATGTTTCCTGCAAGGGCACCAACAAATACAACGAAGGGGCCAATTGTTGCAATGAAGCCACCATCACTGCCATAGACCTCAGCGCCAAATCCCTGGGTTACACCAACTGCAATCAGAAGTGCCATAATGATGGAGATGATCCAAAACCACACAATTCTGCCTTTACTCACCTGATGAAACGGTCTGTGCTCTGGTCTTTCCGGAGCATATGTGTTTGTACGATTGCTGGTATTATTTACCACAGTCACCGGCTGACGATGGATCGAGCCATCCTCTGCTACATAGAATTCACTTGCCATAACTATTACCTCCTTGTATTTCACTCTTCTTATTTATATAGACGAAGTACCCCAGCGAAAATCCATTTTTACTCATCATCAGGATCAGATTCACTTGCAATCGCTATTGTTCCAACTTCCTGAAGCTTTTCAATGAACTCCGCAGCTTTCTGTCTATCCATGTGTTCAATCGTATATGTTCCTCTTCTTGCTTCAGCCATTGCCTTCTTCAAGGATTCATCTTTCAACCCGCAATTGCGGCTCAATATGTCAGCAGTTTTCCTTGCTTCTCCAATCGTCACAATAGTCACATCACATTTATCATTTTTAATATTTTTTTCTTTCTCCTCTTCAGCTTCAAGCTCTGCTATTTTTTTATCAATCTTGCTAATTAATTCATCAACATCAATTCCCGTTTTTTCAGAATCATCAGAAGTCATAAACGGAAAGGCTGGAGAACTACCCCCACCCTTAATTCCAAAAGAGTGTTCTGCCATCGCTTCCTTCTTTTTCTCCCTGACATATTTTTGAATATCAAAATATGAGACCTTTTTAGCTACACTCTTTTTTTGTTTTTTCTTGATCGTAGTCACCTTCCTTAAAATATTCATTTCTGTAAAGTCTGGAATCCAAGTAATAAACTTAATTCTTCCAGACACTATCACAAGCGCCTGACCTGTCTCCATCGCAGCAAGCTGACTCTGAGTAATAAGCGGTTCACGCGAAACATGTCCGTCACAATTTATCTCTCTTTCCCCGCAAATGCGCGATAATTCTGTGAGTGTATCCCAATGATTGACTCTAAAAGCGATTCGCACATCACAATTACTAATTATGGTTGTGGCATTGCTCTCCCCATAAATATCAACAAGCTGTGAAATAGCTTGTAGGACGAACTCAACGCGAATATTTCTCGATCTTCCAGCACTCATAAGGTGAGGGAGATTTGTAATAGCCCGGCCGATATTCCCTAACTCCTCTAGGAGGACATTTACTCTGATTGGCAGCTTCCCAGAGTATTTCTGTTCTGCAATTCTTACATAGTGATTCATCAGCTGACTAACCAATACACCGGTCAGTTCATCATAAATCGGAGTTTCATCAGGAACTATAATATAGATTAATGTTGGCTTATCACCACTCAGTTCATTAATGCAGAGTTCGTCATGACTAAGGAAGTTCCTAACACTTACACTTTTAGTTGCTATTGATAACCCATCAAGAAATGTTGAACGAATACCAGCACGGGTATCGTTAGCTGTTGTAACGTAGCTCTGAAGTTGCATCGCAACATTCTCATTACTCTCAGACATTTCTACAAACGCCTTAAGGTATGTTGATGCTCCGAATCGTTCCTCGCCTTTCGATATCAAATAATAGACACTTGCCAAATTGATCTGATCCTCCTCAGCAAATTCGAACAAGGCATATACAGCAGCCAAAAATACATTCCTGGCTTCTTTAATCCAGAACGGATCTGTTCCCTTGGCTTCCGGATACATGGTATGAGCAAGTCCCTCTATCATTTGTTCTGCTATATGCCTGTTTTCCGGCGTTCCAGCCTTCCAAAGAACATACGGAGCATGCAAAGGATTCCAGCCTTCAGCGCCTTCCTCATAAAGATTACGGAAGTCTATAACATGCACATCATAATCAGGAGGAATCATATCCTTTGTATTTGCATAGATTTCTCCTTTAGCATCTGCAATCACAGCACTCTGCCTATTCTTTATGAATGACATAGTCATTGGAATGGTTCCTCTTCTACTTTTTCCAGAACCGCTAACACCCAGAATCATGACATGTCCTTCTCCGTCATGACTGAGTATCTTTCCATTGTCATATGCGAGCACCGGTCCGGCTGCTTCTACCTTCAGAGTCTTCGCTCTCTCAATTGATGTAGTCCATCTTTCACTTCTCATGATTATCCCTCCTTAAATGCATACTTTGCCATTGTCGAAGTGCTCACTCACCATTTTGGAGTCAATCCTTGGGGTAAAGCTGCTATAGTCTGCATAAAACACAAGATCCTCTGCGACTGCAACCGCCTGTTTAGCACTTGTCACATGATATGTGTCCACAACCCGACATAAAATGTTTTCCAGATCATCCCCAGTATCAACTTCAATCCCACGATCAAGAATATTCTGGACGACAATCTCCGAGTATTCTTTCTGCGAATAAGGAGTCACATGTACATCAATACAGTTTCCGATAGCATTGACTACTCTCTCCTTAATGATCTGCATTCTCTTACCAAGCGAAACATCATAATAGATAATCACCGTAGCATTTTGGGCAACATACCCGATATGCTCCACAAAATAATCAACCTGAAATTCGTTGATGAACTCCGACAGTGCAGAAATATCTACAGCTACAACCCCTTCATATTCATTTGTATATACAGCATTACTTGCAATATCCTCAAAAATCTGCTTCATCTGTCTAAGGCTTCCATCAACCCTATACTCTAAGAGAATGTCCAGCCCACAAAATTTTCTGAGGCTATTTTCATAGAGCACAGATGTAATATAATCCGCCACAATGCTCTGCCCGTTATCATGAGTCAGGTTCATTACTACATGCGGAACCTGTGCGCCTCCCTTTCTATATGCATCTGCCTTGCTAACAATTTCAGACATCGTTGTCTTAAGACCTTCTAAACCTACAAGTTTCATTGTTCCATCCTCCTATCTCAAACAATTTTCGGAAAACCGACATGATCAGCGATTCCATATTCTTTCGCCTGATGTCCAGACATCCAATAGTCTCGTTCCATATCATTAGTCACTTCGGCAAGTTCTTTTCCACAATTCTTTGCCATTATCGTTGCCAGCTTTGTTTTAATCTTCTGAATATGATCTGCAACAAGTGAAATATCTGTTGCCTGCCCCTGAACACCACCTAAAGGCTGATGAATCATGACTTCAGCACTTGGAGTAACGTATCTTTTACCTTTTGCTCCAGCAGCCAAAATAAAAGAGCCCATACTTGCAGCCATGCCATTTGCAATTGTTACAACATCACAAGGAATCTCGTTCATGACATCGTAAATCGCTAATCCATCACTAACAGATCCACCAGGACTATTAATAAACATATAGATATCCTTGTCCGATTTCGTCGCAAGATATCTAAGCTGTGTTATGATTGAGATTGCACTATCACCATTTACTTCACCATTACAATAGATAATGCGATTCTTAATCATGTCATAACTGATCAAATCAGTACTATGATCGTTTCCATCTGTTGATGTAATAATGTGTGGTAAAAAAGCCATTTTCATTTCCTCCTCTTATCTGATTCTTCCTGAAACTTCGGCATATATGCTACTCAAATCAGTACCCGCACTAGCAATGATTATGCCTGTATTATTCTTTACAATTGAGGGAACCAAAATATCCACTTTTTCCTGAAGGATTATTTTCTTGCTTCCTACGACAAGATTACTTCCTAAAACATTAGTAAGTTCAATGTTTTCCTTGATCATATAGTCTTGTGCTGTCATATGTGCCACCATCCTTTCAATTTGCTTTGTAGTATTACTAACGGATGATAGTCGAAAAAATCCAAAAAAGGACACAAGAATTTTCTTGTGTCTCAGACTGTAGACAAAGCGGGCTCTGGGATATGAATCCCAGAGCCTTTTTTCTTTTATCAAATGATTTTAATTATTATGGTGCGGCAGTTTCTTTCTCGATTATTCGTTTTTATTTTTCATTGATATCAGATATATAATATAATGTATGAACTGGAGATTACAAAAGACCTTATTCGTGTACCTGCATTCTATGGTATTATTAAGGGCTGGGATAAGGATCAGCTTCTTGAGGAGTATGAGCGTTTTGGAATCACGATAACATTAGTGAATGAGACACTTCGTGAAGGCTCGGAGTAAGTAGATATTATGAGACACTTATTGTTAAATGGCATTCTAGAATACATATATGTAACAGAGGGGAATACTTTTGAGGTGCTGCAATATATGAGGGTCAATGTTTTGATTGATTATATCAAGGTTCTGATGAAGTCAGAAAGGTGACCTATATATGTAGTTCAGCGGAGGCTATTATTGCCAGCACAGATATCATGCTTGCAAGGGATTTCGACATTTGAAACAGGAATGATTGATTTTATTGCTTTGAATTTATTCGATGACATGATAATTCGACATTATGAGTCAGAGCATTTAGAACACTGTATAAAAAATACTAAAGAAAATATAATCAATTGATACTCAATAATTTTGTCGGTGTCTAATGAGGAAGTTCTCGGAATTGAAAATGGGGAGATGCTTAGACATCAGCCAGTCGAAATGCTACCAAATGATCGTTTTAACCTCTGAGCTATTACGTGGCCAACGGTATTTTCCGTGTACTGTATCATGACGTTTATACAGGAAAACATAGCCATCCCGTTCGCGAAGAATCGCTTTTATCCGGTCACATCGTTTGCCAAAGAAAAGGTAGATGGCACGATTGTCAGGTTCAGATTTTAATTGGTTCAGGATGATCGTGCACAAACCATCCATTAATTTTCTCGTATCAGTATACCTGGTCACAATATAGATGTCCGTTGCAGGAGAAATGTCTCCAAGCACGGCCTACACCTCCGATACAACGCAAAACGTTTTAAATCAGTTGCTCATCTGTATCATAAAAATCGAAGTATAACATCACCTATCAGAAGTTATGCAATAACAGTCGGTGTTCCGTGGATAATAGACAATCTAATATTTTGCTTTATTAGCGTGCTCTTTATCGATGTGGAATCCATGCATTAAACCACCGTGCAGTGTTGCTCTATCTGACCGGTATATACACATAGAAGTATAAACATAAGCCATTTATATATAACATATAACAACCTTATAATCTAATAGGCCATGATAATCCTTTCTTACTCAACAGTTCTTCTATAGACTCCCAAATATACCATCCCTTCCATGTACACAGACCTTCTCTAGTAATTGATTCTCCAGCTTCTATCATCCACTTTAATAAGTAGCTATAACATTGAAATGACTCTTCTTCAATAGCAAACGCAAGCGGGGAACTTTTATCCTCATCATACAAACCATTACCCTGATTTGGAACTTGATAACACTCTTCCCTTATTCTTGCATAGTTTATTCCATATTTATGTAGTTCATCTATTACTTCAATTTTGTTATATTGACATGCATATCTAACTAATTCTGCGTAAAATTCATACCTTCTATAAGCGATTTCAGACTTTCCCTCCTCAAAATAACATATTGTATATTTTAATAATATCATATTTCCACTCTTACATAATTCAAGCGCCAACATCCCTTCCGGCAACTCAGGGTCAAGACCATGCCACTCTAAATCGTTAATTTGTTCCAGAAGACTATAACAGTCTTCCTTAATATGTATATTGTTTATAATTCCTGGTATATCATTTATTGATAAATGGTCAATCATACTAATTGTTCCCCCTTTTTTACATATAGGAATTATTACCCGACAATTTATTTTTACTCATAACACCTACCATTATATCTTAATTGTACAGCCGCAAAACTCTAAATACAATATAATCATTGAGTCACACTATCATAAAGTAAATCGAACCTAGGATCCACCGTTTGTCCAGACTTATTTACAATTGTGTTTGTCTTAGTAATTATCACATCGGTATAGCTATTCTTTGTTCCTTGGAATTTCGACAAGGCAATATTAAAATCAGAATAAATATCTTCTACTTCCTCCTTAGCTATAATAAAGTCCTTATTTTTCTTCTGAATAACAGCGATTTTACAAAGTGCAGAAAGATAATAAATATAGCCTTCGTTAACACTACTTTGTGTTTGAGTAGCGTCACTAATACCTCTACTTATTGCTTCCGCAGCTTCTTCATAAAAACCTCGTTCAAACATAATATCAGCATAACGAAGAGCGCATTTAGGAGCAACCTTAACGTTATCAAGAGCCTTTTTCAAAATATCTGTTTCCTTTTCCGGATCCAGAATATGATAGACTGAAGCTTCAACTCTATATGATTCTTCGCTATAAGGAAATCTATTTCTAAAGTCAGATGCCACCTCTATCATTTCTTTTTCTTTTGCATCAATTTCTTTATCTGAATCGCTCCGGTCAATCAAAAACTGTAAGTAATCGACCAAAAATGCAAAACCTCTCCATGTCCATCTTCTTTTCGGAATTTTAATTAATGTCTTATATACCTTTTTACACTCTTCTATTTTGTTACAATTCACTCCATACTGCAAGTAATCTGCAAGCAAATCAACGTTCTTTGGAAAAAGCTTCAATCCGCAATCAACAACTTTACATGCCAATATATATTCATCTTTTCTTGCTAACTCCACAGCAAAATTATGAAAATCATCCGCATCGCCTGACTGCTGATCCTGAGCCAAAAATTGATCTATCAAATCATATAAATCCTCTCTTGCAGCATCATCATCCATACTGTATATATATTCGAGAAAAACCTGTGCTTTTGTATTTACATTACTTACAGGCATAAACATATCATTTCTTTTCGACTGTACAGACTCTTCAGAAATGTTATCCGCACTCTGTTCAATAATAATCTCTCTCTCACTATTCGTACTCATTGGCTATCTCCTTTCTTATCTGTATCAGCTTTCTCCGTATTCTTTTGCTCTTGCGCTTCTTTTTCTCTCTTTTCCTCTGCCTCAAGTTCTGCAATTTTTTTATCAATGGCCTTTATGGTTGCATCGATATCAAAAGGCTCCCCCTGGAGATTACCTGAAATAGTGGATTGTGATTTTTCAAACGGATTACTTGGCAATTGTGGGATGTATTTTTTCTTAATGTCCTCTCTTAACTCAAATGTTAAGTGATTTCTTTCCATTCGTTCCCTTTTCTCATGTTCAAGTAAGATATAACTTCGATCACCAAAACGATCTATATCCAACATAGATACTTTGCATGGTTTCAAACGTCCCGCAAGAACAATAGACTCTCTCCTTTCCTTGCTTAAATGCTGTAAATCATAAACGCTTATGTTTGGCATATGGTTTTTTTGAGTTCCACACAATTCCGACAGTTCCCTAAGCAATCCCAATTCTCTACTTGTAAAATAAATCCAATTGGTACAGTTAGATATGATAGTTTCAGCTTCGTCCGCATACCTTTGCTTTAATGATGACTGACTTTGAACAACAAGCAAAAATCTAATATCTCTGCTTCTCGCAGCGCTTATCATAGATGGCATATCAGCGATTTTGGGCAGAGAAGAAAACTCATCTAAGATGTAGTTTATTCGGTTTTCGACCTTGTTTTCTTCTGTTTGTGTAGCCAAGAAAATCAGATACTCATAACTTTCCTTAACAAACATTGATACAAGACGATGATAACTTGTTTTTTCATCGGGTGTTATCAGGAACACAGCCGTTTTCTTTTGTCCAATATCAGCAATGTCAAAGTCGTTATTTGCTAACATTTCAAGTAATGTTGGTTGAATGGTAAAGGAACGCATCTTTTGGTCAAACACACTTAATATACTATTCATTGTGTCTTTAGGTGCATAAACACTTCCTGACAAGCTAGCCGCAACAAGTTCATCCTCTGAGGCATATTTCCACAGGATCGTATTCTGAGCCTGTTGTTTGCTTGAGAACAAAGTTCTTCTAAGTGTAAGTAAATTTCCAATATTTACTGCATTGATTGGTGCAGAGTGATCTTTACAATACCTAAACAACAGTTGTATTAAACCATACAGCAAATCTGATGCTGAAAAATCCCAAAATGGATCATCTGTAGATCTATCACTTACCATTAGATTATTGGCTATGTCATTAACAAATTCCGCTGACTTATCTAGATCTCCATTTATATAAAACTGATAAGGAATATATAGAGGATTCCATGAATTACCTAGACTTGGATCCCTAAAATTTATTTCAACAATATTATATCCTTGTTTTTTTAGGTCTCCTGCATGTCTTGTAAACAACTCTCCCTTAGGATCATTGATAATCATAGATTCTCCTGCATACCCTAAAACTTTTATACCAGGAGATACAATTGTTCGTGTTTTTAAAGATCCTGTTGAACCATACACCAAACTGTGTGTATCGCTCGAGTCTATATATAGTCTTCTGGATTCAAAATCAAACATCAAAGGAATCCCACCTAAATACCCTGTTGACCTTTTTTCTGAAAATGAGCGAGTGTTCAGATCAAAATAGGGATATTCCTTCCTTATTTTATCAACACTTTCAAACCCGGGAATATTTGCCATTTTTCTATCCTCCTAAATCGTCCCCATATCATAATTAGACATAACCTTATGTTCTGCAATTGAATTGGTAATGTCTGTCTCAGAGTCATATTCTCTCCTAATAACTTTAAGATCCATTTGTGTCTTCATGATTCTGAAGCGTATCTGTTCTTTTTCAGTTGTACATGCAGAACGATTCAATTCTTCAAACTCTTTTTTTAATTGCGCTTCCAGAAAACAAAAAATAATGTAAACCTCAACAGAAGTATCAAGAAAATCTAACTTAAATGATGTCAATTCCTGGTCATGCGAATCTTGCGTTAGCAAATCTCTCTCTAATACGACTCTATAATATGCCACCATCTCTGTAATCATATCCTTCAGACGATACGCACAATCAATCCAGTTCCTACTAACTTCCTCCGAATCCTCGTCATCTGAGTGTATTCTAATTAAATCCTCTGCTGAATGAAAACATTTGGCTATTGATCGCTTAATTCGACTTATTGATTCCCATATGCCATATTCATTCTTTGCAAACTTTAACGAATCAAATGCCCCGCTCAATTCTGACTTCTTTGCTTCAGCATCATCATTACTTTTTGAAATTCTCGGAATAGAAATGTACAATTCCTTGGATGTTGGAGATGCAGTTTTCTGTGATTCTTCGGATGCCTTTGGCACATTTCCAAATAATTTATATAGATATTCTTTTATCCTTTCATCAACGCTTGTGCTCTCCTCTATAGGAATTTTTTTTTCGTCCTTGATATTTAGGCTTAGAATCATAGCAGCCGCAAATACCGCCGCAAACTTACGCTCGTTTTCATCATTATCTATCTCTGGTATTCTGTTAGCAACAATATCAGAAAACCACTTGATATCATCTCTGTTTGCAATTATATGTATCGGAATATCTTCAAATAATTCTTTAAGCACCGCAAACTTTGAATATATATAGGGAAGTATACTTTTTCTCTCTACAAGATTTTTCTTATATAAATATTTCTCATTATTTTCTGAGTTTTTATCTTTATCCAATACACTTTCTCCAGCACAAACTGCAAGTTCCAAAAAATAAATAATGTGTTCTTTCTGCGCATCAATATATGTATAGCCATTACTTGCAGATATACTAGGTATATACTTGTTTCTCAAAGTACTTATCGTCTTATCATTGACTTCCCCCCTACGCCAAGCTCTTAGTGCATCGGGGTTGGGACTTGCAGTATCACACCGCGGGGCTCTTGATAATTTTACCATCGCACTACAAAAAAAAGTTTCCCAAACAGTCGCAACATCTGATTTTATAATTTTCTGATATCCATCTTCTCCATCTATTGTCACTTCTTCCCAAAAGTCAATATTTAGTTTCTTAAAACACTCTAAGAGGGCATTCAATAAACTCCCAGTTGCCAAGCTATCCACTTTTTCCCCTCCTTTCACTTAAAACTATTATTTAGACATATATGAAACTCCAAAAGCCCCACAAATACGGTATTTTTTCTTGTTAAAAATATCTCTTCATGGATTATGGCAAAACAGAATTGTCAAGAAACTAATTAACCGTCCACCCAAAGGAGATATACTTATATGATAACATATAAGCAGCTCACTTAGGCAAAAATTTTTGAAGATTGTCAGAATAATTTCAACAACAAATATCAGTTTCTTTCGTTTCTTGATGTAACCATTAACCTTGATAAATTTGTTTCTCACTTTCACACCAGCGCTGGAAGGCCACAAAAACAAAAACTTTATCCAATGCTTAAGGAACTTCTAATCCAACGTATTTTCTCAATTCCGACTGATATGCTCCCAATTGTATTTTTGAAATATTGTCAGTAACTGCGTAATTTATTTCTGTAGTTTTGATGTTATTCCGGATGGTTCTAAATTTACATGTTTCAAATTGGATTTTTTATCGTACTTACAATCTATGTTTGAGCATCTTTTTGACCTGACCGAGCCGATCTGTCAGAAGCTTGATCCTTCCCATGATTTCATACCACTCCGTTCAGCTTTCAATCAGGCAATCCAGCCGATGTACATTTCTGCTATGTCTAAATTTATGAACACCTACTTTTCATCTTAAGGATCCTACAATGCAGAATCATCACCTCATTTTTAATCAGGATTGTAAACTTGTTTCGCTATTACCTAAAAACTATTACTTACTATTAAAGGTTATCGCTATTATAACATTTCTATTCTCATTTATTACGAACCCCCGTATATCTACCATTTCCTATCAGGCTTAATAAAAGCATAGGGAACAACCCTTGAAATCAAAATTATACGGAGGTAGTCGCTATGAAAAAATTATATCACTCCTTATCAAAGGTTAACGCTTTAGGTATCAAAACTCGTGAACAGCTCTCACAGCATGAAGATCTGTACGCGGAAGTTTTTCTCGCCATCGACAATTTTATCACTGGAATAGCACTCAGAAGTCACACTAATGTCAATCGTCTTCTCGAACTCAGAGACCTTGGTGTCGACATAGAAGATATACACTATGCTGCACTCGAAAGATGTATCAAAAAACTCGATCTCGTCCTTGCTAAAGATCTTAACCAGATGATCCCGTATATCTATACGGTCGTAAATAATAAAACAATCGATGCATACCGTAGCGCCATTAAGGAACACAACAGGGTCATTTCCTTAGATGAAACCCTTGATAGACATGATGGGGACGATAATTCCAAGAAAACTAAAACTCTCGAGGATAATCTTTCTGACAAAGGCGCCTCAGCCGAAACACGTTTGATTGCAAAGGAAGCAGTTCTTGCTCTTTTCGAAAAGTACTGTGGTAATGCAGATGCACTTCTCTGTATGATCGCTACAAAAGTATTTAACGACACACCGAGAGAAATTGCCGAGATTCTTCTTTCCACCAACTCTGTATCAAAGGCAATAGCTCTGTATAAAGACGCGCTTTCCAGCATCTACAGAATCGCACCGGATGAGTTTCCGATTGTTGCCCCCATAAAGAAAACAGGTTTGTCAAAAATTCTCTCCAACAAAGATACTAAAGCAAAAACAGTTTCATCAAAAATCTCCAACATCATCAACCGCGTAAAGTGACTTTCTCTATCAGCCGTACCCAATTTCGGGTATGGCTGATAGTTTATAATGCTATTATTCTTCATCATCACTCATTAATTCTTTAAGCAATTGCCTCTTTAGTTCACGTTCATGAAGCTGAAGTATTTGCTTTTCATAGTGACCAAAAGCTCGGATAAGCATAGCAACTCTTTCTTCCTTTATCTCTCGGCTTTCGATAAGGTTCAAAACAACTCCCGCTCTTTCGGTTTTCTGATCAAAGTCATGTGACATGGCACTATCTATTGTCTCCAATGTATCATCCCCAATCGACTTCAGTACTTTAGCAAACTGGTCGTTATCCATCGTAATGGCACTCGTTGTATCAACCTTGTGATATGGTAGTCGTTTGTCTATTATACAGTCAAAGATTGCAATTGAACCAGCTTTACCATCCTGAAGCATCTCGTCATCGAAGATAAAATCCGCCAGTTTTGCACAAAAATCGCTTTCTTCCAGATTATCTTTCAAAAACTGTTCAAGTTTCTGATCAACATACGAGCCATACCTACTCATGAGATTTGCCTCCTCACGCTTGGTAATTACAACTGGCAATTTCATAGACTCATCAGTTTTATCACGTCTCACGCTCTTAACGAATTCCTCAAATACCTGTGCACGTTCCTCAGCTTCACATACCTTCATCATCTTGTAAGCTATCGCACACAAATTTACATCTGTCTGTGCATGCGAAACAATAACTCTCAGTTTTTCTCTGTTTGTTTTATCTGTCATTGTCGGCACCTCCTTTGTGGTTGATAGTACTTCTAACGGAGGTTTTAATTAATAATCCATTTTATACTTAACATTTTCTTTTTTATCTTCATCAGGATATTACTCCATAGTCCCACCAAAAGCTGCCATCAAAAGCTTCGCAAATCCTATCCAACACCTGTACTGTAACCTCCTGATTTTTTCATCCTTGTCATTGTATTAGACGCAATATATGCTTTTTCTAAAATCAGCAAATCTCATTTTTTAGATGAATTTATAAACTAATATATGAAATAGCCATTAATCCACCTACCTACTATAAACATATTTTAATACTTGCATTTTATAATAAATATAATAAAATATGTTGCTTGCGAAAAATTTCTTTTCAGCCAAATATCAAAAACTCAATGTACGAACATATTTGCTAATACAAAACTTATAACTCCACCTTGGGGTGTTCCTGACTTTCTTTCAATCAACTGTCCATTCTTTATTATAAATAGAGTTTTGAGCCATCTTTTGATATACATACAGTTACATGCTTCTTTTACATGTCTCTCCACTACTTTAATCAGAAATTCGTGATCTATGTTGTCAAAGAGTCCTATTACATCCAATTCTATGACATAACCGTATTTCCAACATCTCCTTCTGTCGATTGCTATTGCATCAATTGCCAATTTATTAGGTCTATATCCATAAGAGTCTTCACAGAACATTTGCTCAACCACGGGCTATACATACAGCCTTGCTACCATTTGTCCAATTCTATCTGCAATAGTGGAGATTTCTAACCGTCTTGTACCACCGGCTTTCTTTTGTATTTCTACCGCCAAAACCAGGTACGGAAAGTAACTTCCAGATCTCATTCGATTCTATATCTTGTAAAGATTATTATTTAGTTTCTTTTCAAAGATTTCAAAATCTACACCATCCGATATTCATATGCTATCAATTCCATCCTAAAACACATATCACTCATTTTAGATACTTATTGCAACCAATGTATATTTTTATAAATAATCTATCCTCCAACCACATCACCATACCGTCTTCCAATCTTTATCACCGCACCATCCATCATTGTGAAGGCCTGATGATTATATTGCTTTATATGATCCTTATTAACCACAGCTGATGCAGAACATCTCACGAAATTATCCGGCAATTCTTTAATTATCTCACTTAACGGTCTGTATTCGCAGAACACCCTATTTCCATTCTCGTCATTCCTTACGGTGTAGAATTGGGTTACTCGATTTTCTATCTTTATATACATCATCTCCCTACAATCTAATATAATAATATTTCTGTCAAATCTAATCTTGATAAAAGCCTTACTCTTCTCACTCATTAATGCTTCAATTAATCTACTGGTAGTCATAACCAACCTGGCATCATGACGACCTTTGAGCATACAGTTCACATGTCTGCTTTCGTATATATCAAGTTCATTAGGGATTTTATTTGTATAAAAAATGATATTGCAGGATGGCGCTGCTTTATTGATACGTTTTGCAAGCTCTACGCCATTTCTGCCGTTATAGAATGACAATTCAGTTATAAATATGTCATAATCAAATCTCTGATCGTCCAGATCTAACATTACCGACTCAAGGGTATGTGAAGTAATCGTCACATTATCATTATCAATAACATCGTTTTTCATTTGAGATTCCAAAAGATACACCGTTCGACGTGTTTCGTCCTCATTCACGTCACACACTCCGATTTTCACCATATTGAATTTTCTCTCCCCTCATTTATCTATGCGGTTCTCCGCCTCATTACCATCTAAATGTATCGGATTATGGGAATATATTCAATTATTACCATACATTATAAAGTCTGAAGTAATATACCTTTTAGTCATTCAAACAGGTATAGCAATCAGTGCATTGTCGATTATTCATTTTTCAGTGTCTATTCTGTTTTAGAGGATTTTTCATTAAATCAATGGGTAAAAAACATATTTTTTATGACCAAATCTTGTCTTCTTCTGTTGAATCCGACAAATATTTATTATATATTCATATATAATTGGAAAATCATTCTATAATAACTGGAATCACAGTTGAAATATCACGCCTAAATAAACACCTGAGGGGGGAATGCAATATGAATTACCGTACCAAACCGGCTGAAAACGTATATTCTTTAGAGGAATTATTTATAAAATATCTTGGTCTTGATATACCAATCGTTCCACAGACATCTTCATATTCGAATAAGCACACATTTAGCCAACTATTTTTCACACGTAATCCTAACCAATCTGACGATATTGATGTTATCCTGTCGTATTCTGTATTTAAAGAGTCATCCATTGATGAGCTTAAAAAGGTTGCCTCATCACCAAAGCTGCCTCTTTACTATCTCATCCACCCAAATGAGAGTTATCCTACTGGGCAAAAGCTCGGATCGTTTTTTTCTAATCTTGCTACTAAGAATTACAATGGCAGCATGCAGCCGATTCCTGTACGTGAACTTCTAAGTTCCATAGACTATGATAAGTTATGTGACCATTTGGATACTATGATCGAAAAAAGATGTGACATAGATGACTCTTTCATAACCAAACTTCAGACCTACCTGAGTAATGTCATATCAACAGACAGTCATCTGCCGCATTACTGTACTATGTTCAAGTGCACATCACCGTCGGAATATCTGGCCACTATACTGCTTTATTCCCTGTTTGATGATGTAAACTTCCCTGCATATGCTTCAGAAGTCGCCCTCACAAGAAAAGATTTTACCGACAAACGAGTCAAAGAAAATGACCTCAACAACCCACACTTCCAAAAACTGATGAACGATGCCAGCAGAGTAAACAAACTCCAGGCATTTGCCACATACACTCTCATAGTGCTGTACTCGGTCCAGATGCTGGCAACCATATTCTCATCAGTGTGGATAAGTAACTATGATGAGACGAGTTTTAAGGGGACTCTGTTCAGTATCGTGATGCTCTGTGCATCCATCATCCTGACAGCGCTGAGATTTATCCCTTTCTCGCTCCACAAGAAATATTCCGACCTGAGTCTCGTACTGGAGCATTCCGTGCTGGATGAGAAGAATAATACTTACAGCATTACATATAACCATTTTCAGAACTGTTCGGAATCATTCAATGCCATACAGAGAAATCGCAGACTGATCATCACTCTATTTTGCATAGCAGGCGTACTTTTTGTCGTGATATCATTTGTGTTCAACAGCTTCCCGCTTCTGGTTGCTCTGGTCAGCGCATCATTTGGCGGGGTGATGCTCATAGACAGCATGCTGTATGACCACATTGCATACAGGAAATATGATTCATATTTTTCCGATCAGGCCTCCGGGCACGAACCCGCATCTGGATATGGGGTGGCGCGCATGTGTTCGTGGGATTACGATCCCAAACTGGATTCATTCAGACATACCGGATACAACAGGCTCACCAATTACAGTGAGGACTGCATACGACATATATATGACCAGGTATCCGATTGCTCCAGATACAGCTGGGCGACCTTGACCGCATTTATCATCACACTGTCGTCCCTGGGTGTGATTGCGGAGATATTGCAGCTTGTGAAACCGGATTTTGGGTACTTTCGTATGCCAACAGCTTCCATGCTGTATTCAGTGTCCATGATCCTGATTCTGTTAAATGGTATCCTGAACATACTGATCCTTCTGAGGGCCAGAACCCACTATCAGAAAATGGCTGATTTCTCGTTCTATGCGGGCAATCCGGATTCTGATAACCTTGCCGTGAGCCAGCTGTTCAGGCATCACCTGTACGCAGGCAATATCTCAGATCTGGCGATCGCAAGAGGTATATATAACTATAACTTCTGCAAATTTGAAGAGGGCATATGCACTTCAGACATACAACCTCCGGATGACAGATATCATCCGATGTACATTGTAAATCAGAAGATCCATCTCATCACGGATGTGGCTCTATGTATATTTGTGGCATATTTCAGCGTAGCTGTATGGCATACCAACAAGCTGTCGAACATTATCGCTCTGCCATTTCTGGCTGGCATCTATGTCATATGGGCATTTCTCCTGTATCCGCTGCTCAAATACAGGAAGATAAAGAAAAAAATTAGAAAACTTTTAAATGAACAGAAACAGGCATAATAAAACTCCCGGAACGGCACATTCATCTGTACCATTCCCAGGAGTTTTTCACGCCTGACGGTCTGATCTGATTTTCAGATATCTATTTATTACTACCATTGCTGCCACGAGCGGTATGCCGAGGAACATCAGCTTTGTCAACTTCATTCCGGCTATCCCCACCACATTACTGATGGCAAATATTCCAAGCTGATCTCCTATTCCATAGGCAAATGTGGACATAGCCGAGGCTCTTCCCCTTACCTCCGGATCAGCACTCTCCATCACCATCATATTGATGAGCTCCTCTGAGGAATAATAAGATCCGCTCATACTTCCCCACAGGATTCCCATCAGAACAGGGGATGCTATATGACCTGCTCCAATTATGAATACGCAACCTGACACAAGGCTCAATGCGATTCCGGCTGCGACCACGTATTCACGGCGTGTTCTGTCAGCCGCTATTCCTGTGATAACATTCACAGCGAGCGCTGTCACTGGCTGCCACACCAGGACTAGATTGACATTTTTCTCACTCATTCCGCCAAATGCCAAAAGCGGCTCATTGTAATACTGTATGCCCGCCGTGGCAAGTCCGACAGCACAAATGGATATCAGCAATGCCTTAGTCCTGTTTTGTTTACATAACGCTCTAAGTGTCTGTATAAAATGTATCTTTCCATCCTTTACAGATTCAGTTTTTATTGATGTTTCGTTTGTGGCCGTTTCATTTTCTTG
>ERZ779992.88-NODE-88-length-67617-cov-3.530343_pt1 | contig 67617 bp, 72 predicted proteins | sample MGYA00511934_ERZ779992 | MGnify/ENA primary metagenome ERZ779992 (study PRJEB29588, sample SAMEA2163248) | human gut metagenome | biome: human gut; feature: human-associated habitat; material: faeces | place: Denmark | collected 2008/2010 ...
ATTAAAAAACTTACAACACCATAATAGGTTCGTAAGTTGTATTCAATTGGAGCAGGTGATGGGAATCGGACCCACGTTATTAGCTTGGAAGGCTAGAGTTCTACCATTAAACTACACCTGCATCGCTAAATGCAAGATTCATTTTACTAGAAATGGGTCCGATTGTCAATATCTTTGAAGAAAAAAGTTTAAAATATTAAATAAATTCTAAATAATTATAAATGGTTTAATTTTCTAGACTACTTTTTCTTTATAATAAATATTAATTGTTATATAATATTAATAGGTGATTAGAAATGGACAGAATGAATGAAATAATTGAACTTTTAAATAAATATTCATATGAATATTATACATTAGATAAGCCAACTGTTGATGATGCAGAATACGATAGATTAATGCAAGAATTAATAAGAATAGAGTCTTCACATCCAGAATGGGTAAGAGATGACTCACCAACTAGAAAAATAGGTGGAGAAATAATTTCTGAATTTAAAAAAGTTACTCATGCTGTACCTATGATGAGTTTAGGAAATGTATTTAATGAAGAAGAAATAAGAGATTTTGATAGAAAAATATCAGAAGTATTTCCAAATCATGAATATGTATGTGAACTTAAAATAGATGGCCTTGCGGTTAGTCTCGAATATAAAAATGGCAAATTCACAAGAGCGGCTACTCGTGGAGATGGAATTACTGGTGAAGATATAACTCACAATGTTAAAACAATCAAAACAATACCACATAAATTAAGAGAGGCAGTAGATTTAGATATTCGTGGTGAAATATACATGCCAAAGAAAAGTTTTGAAAAACTTAATAAATATTGCGCGGAACATGGAGAAAATAAATTTCAAAATCCAAGAAATGCTGCGGCTGGATCAATAAGGCAACTTGATTCAAATATAGCTGCACATAGAGGACTTGATGCATTTTTATATCATTATCCATTAACTCCATTCAAAACTCATTATGAAACATTAATGTATATGAAAAAATTAGGATTTGTAGTAAATCCTAACATAAAATTATGTAAGAATATTGATGAAGTTTTAAAATATATAGAAGAATGGACTATTAAAAGAAATACACTTCCTTATGAAATAGATGGTATCGTAATAAAAGTAAATGATATTGAAATGCAAAGGGAACTTGGATTTACAGCAAAAGTACCAAAATGGGCTACTGCATATAAGTTTCCACCGGAACATGTTCTTACAAAACTAACTGATATAATTTTTACAGTTGGAAGAACAGGCCAAATAACACCAAATGCTGTTTTAGAACCAGTAAGGGTTATGGGAAGTACTATTTCAAGAGCTACACTTCATAATGCCGACTATTGCATTGAAAAAGATATACGAATTGGAGATTATGTGTATATTTATAAAGCAGGAGATGTAATACCGGCGGTTGATAGAGTGGAATTATCAAGAAGAAATGGAAGTGAAAAGCCGTTTAGTATGATCGAAAGCTGTCCAATGTGTGGAAGCAAACTAGTACAAAAAGATAAAATGGTAGATTATTTTTGCACAAATATTCATTGTCCTGCTAGAAAAATAGAAAGTCTAATTCATTATGTAAGTAGAAATGCTATGAATATAGATGGTCTTGGAGATAAAATAATTGAAGATTTTTATAACTATGGATATATTAGAAAATTTAGTGACATATATAAACTAGATACTAAGAGAGAGGAATTAATAGAACTAGAAGGATTTGGAAATAAAAGTGTTGATTCTATACTAGAAAGTATAGAAAAATCTAAGTCTAATGAATTAGATAGATTACTATTTGCTCTTGGTATAAATGGAATAGGTGCTAAAACAGCTAAATTGTTGTGTAAATATTATACGAATATAGATTCATTAATGGATGCAACTGAAGAAGAACTTGCTACTATTAGAGATATAGGGGAAACATTATCAGTAAATATAGTTAACTATTTTAAAGATGAAAAGAATCTTGAGGAGATAAATGAACTTAAAAAACTAGGTGTAAATATGACATATAATGGTAAAACTATTACTGAAAGTGAAGAATTTAAAAATAAAAAGTTTGTTATAACAGGAACATTTGATGGAATGACTCGTGAAGAAATAAAAGAATATATTGAATTACATGGTGGTCTTACAAGTGAATCAGTTAGTAAAAAAACAGATGTTGTATTAGTTGGAGAGAATCCTGGAAGCAAAAGAGATAAAGCAATAGAATTAAATATTCCTATATGGAATCAAGAAAAATTATATGAAATAATAGGGGATACTGGAAATAAAGAATAAAATATTGTATAATATAAAAAAACCAAGGAAGGTGTTTAATTAAATATGGGAAAAAACAAAAAGATAAGAAATAATAAAGTTTTATTAGTATTGTTAGGTATTTTATTAGTATGTATCATAGCAATAGGAATATTATTTTATAAATTCTTTTATGCTGGTGCAGGTGGAACTAAATATGGAAATAGATTAAATGGAATAGAAAATTATCCGTTAAGTTCAAACTTACAAGATGAAATAAAATCATTATATAGTGATAATTCAAAAGTAGGAACTGTAAAAGTAAATACTGAGGGAAGAGTTATTTATGTTGATATAGACTTTAAAGAATCATTAAAAGTTAATGAAGCTAAGTCTTTAGCAGAAAAGGCACTAGAAAAGATAGGAGAAAATAATTTGACATATTATGATGTTCATTTTATACTTACTTATTCTGGTGAAGAAGAAAATGAAAATTTTCCATTGTTTGGAGCTAAAAGTTCTAATAGTTTAAAGGTAGTATGGTAGTATGAAAAATAATAAAAAGAAAAAGAAGAGTATAATAATAGTATTCGCGATAATAATTATATTAGTATCAGGATTTCTTGGTACATTATATTATATAACGAGTACTGTAAATAATTATTCTTATAGTGAGAAAAAATGGATAAGTGAAAATACTGATACAACATACGATGTATATGTAGAGCCATCGCTTCCAATATTTTCTAATAATGGTAAAGGTGTATATTATGAATATTTAAATGCATTAAAAGAGGATACTGGTCTTAATTTAAATATTGTAACTACAGATACATCAAATATTAAACTTGTAAATAAAAATTATGTTGGTAATGACGATATTGTTATATATAAAGATCATTTTATTGTAGTTGGTGAAAAAGATACTGTAAATAAATTAACTGATTTAGGTGGAAAGACTGTTGGTGTTCTTGAAAGTGACAGTGAAACTATTTCATTGTATTTAACAGCATATAAAAATATAAATATAAAAAGTTTTAATTCATATAATGAACTTTCAACTGAATTTGATAATAAATCAATTAGTTATATGATAGTGCCAATGTATAAATATATAAATGATATTGTTACTAATGATTATGAAATAGTATATCATTTAGATGGACTTTATTCTTATTATTGTTTAGAACTTAATGAAGAAGATAATGCTGATTTAGTTAGTATTATGAAGAAGTTCTATTATAGATGGGAAAATAAAGCTAAAAGTAATATAAATGAATATTTTTTAGATATATATTATACAGCTAAAAATTATACTGAAATTGAAAAAGAATCTATAACTAATGAGGACTTTATAGTTGGATATATAGAAAATCTTCCATATGAAGGTAAAATAAGAAGTAATTTTACAGGACTTACTAATACATATTTAAGTAAGTTTGCTGATATGACTGGTGTTACATATAAATATATAGAATATAAAGATACTAAAGAACTAAATGATGCTTTATCTAATAAGAAAATTGATTTAGCTTTAAATTATTATTCTCTTAGTAATGATAATTATACAAGTAGTAGAACACTTGGTCCTACAGAATATGTAGTACTTGCTCATGTAGATAATAATATAGTAGTAAATTCATTATATAGTTTAGTAAATATGAAAGTATCTATGCTTTCAAATATGAATCTTAAATATAATATGGCTAGTAAAAACTTATTTGAAATAAAAGATTTTGCTACTGTAAAAACTATGATTAAAAATATTGATAAAGATTCAATAGTTATAATAGAAAAAGAAGTATATGATTATTATAAAGATTCTTCACTTAAAAATTATAGTATAAGATTAATAGAAAGTGTTAAATTAAATAATTCATTCTTACTTAATAAATCTAATACAGCATTTAATAAATTATTTGATTTCTATTTAAGTACTCTTAGTTCAAATGAAATGAAAAATGAAAGTGTAGTAGGAGTAATTGAAACACTTAAAAATAATAGATTATTTAATTTTATAATAAGTAATTTATTATATATTGTAATTGGTGCTTTAATAGTTGGATTTATAATATATACTTTAGTGAAGAAATCACTTTACGTTAAAAAAATTAAAAAAGAAGATAGACTTTATTATTTTGATGCGATGACTAATTTAAAAAATAGAAATTATTTAAATGATAATATTGATTTTTGGTCAGGTACTAAAGTTTATCCACAAGCTATCGTCGTAATTGATATTAATAAATTAAAATTATTAAATGATAGAAAAGGTCATGAAGCTGGAGATAATCAAATTAAAGCTGTAGCAAATGTTCTTATTAAAACACAAAGAGATAATTCAGAAATAATGAGAACTGATGGAGATGAATTTATGATTTATCTAGTAGGATATGATGAAAAGAAAATAGGGTCTTATATTCATAAGTTAAATCGTGAATTATTATCTAGTCTACCTCATAAAGATTATGGTGTATCTATTGGATATAGTATGATTACTAATGAGCAAACAACAATAGATGATGCGATCAATGATTCACTGTTAATGATTAAAAAATCAAAGGGTAATGCCTAATGAAAGATAAGTTTATTGAATTGTATAATTTAATATTTGGAAAAGAATTGAGTATATTGCCAGGAAATTTAGCATACTCATTCTTTTTATCAATGATACCTATATTGACACTGATAGTTTACATTTTAGCAACATTTAATTTACCTATGGATACTGTTAATAATTTCTTAACAAGTACATTTCCAAATAGTGTTGTTGAATTATTACAACCAATATTTACATCACAGTTAACTGCTGATTCATTAATGACAATTATATTAGGATTAGTTGTTGTTATAAATGGATGTAATGCGATTATAATAGCGAGTAATACAATATTTAATATAGAAAATGCTTCTTTAATTAAAAGAATAGTTAAATCAATAATATTAGCAATATGTATTATTTCACTATTTGCGTTTATTGTAATAGTTCCACTTCTTGGTAAATCTATATTAACTGTAATAGGTATGTTTACTGATATATTTACTACTCATGATAAGCTAGTTGGGGCACTTTATATTATTTTACAAGTTCCTGTATCTTTACTTGTTGTATATTTTATTATTAAAGTTGTGTATACAATTGCTCCAGATGAGAGAATACCAAGTAAATACACAAGTAAGGGTGCTTTGTTTACAGCAATATCATGGTTGATAGTAACAGCTATTTATTCATATTATATAAATAATGTAGCAAGATATGATATAGTGTATGGTAATCTTGCTAATATAGTTATGTTACTTTTATGGTTTTATATACTAGCATATATATTTGTTATTGGGCTTTGTTTAAATAAAAAGAAAACTGATAAAGGTATAGAACAAACTAATACTATAATACTTGATGAAATAAGAAAAAGAGTTCAAGAAGAAAAAAAGAAAAAATAATGTTAATTCGACATTATTTTTTTATTCGTTATTATAAAATATGAGTGGTGAATAAAATGAAGGTTAAAATAATTGATGAAAGTCATGAAAAAGATTTAGAAAGGAGCGTAAATGAATTTTTAGAATCGACTTTGAATGAGATAATCGAAATACAATTTAGAACTGCTGTGTCGATATTTGGAGAAGAACAAGTATATTGTTTTTCGGCAATGATAGTATATCAAGAGAAAAAGAGTTAATTTTTTATTAACTCTTTTAATGTAATATTTTAAATATTGCTGCGCCTAATATTATTCCAATACATATTGTCATTATTATTATGTAAGCTACAAAGTATTTATTAGTGTAACCTGCATATCTTTTATCACCACTATTCATTCTAAGAACAGGTCCTGCTTCTTCTAGCGAATCGATTCTTTTTTCTTCAATTTCTTGTGTTCCGACATTATCTTTAGGTGCATTTCCATATTCTTTCATGTACATTTCTTCGTATTTCTTAAGTGCTCTTAATTCTTCTAATGTTAAGTTTTTACCACTTTTGAAACTTTCACATAGTTCTTCATATTTTTCAGGACTTAATATGATATCGCTGTTATCTTCTACTTTTTGTGGCGAAGTCATTGAAAAACTATCAGAAATGCCATTATTGTTACTTGCTACTACTTGTGATTTAACTGTATCATTATATCCGATGTCAGTTACTACTACGTCATTACTTCCTTCAAGAACATGTATACTAGCATCATCACTATGAGTTACTTTATCTTTTTTAATATCATCTCTATAAGGTGAAGCACTATGTATAAATGATATCATATTTACTTCTTCATGATTAACATATTCAGGTTCTACATCTTTTGTAGCAGTTAAGTTTATTTCTGGTGTTATTGAAGTTAATTCTTTAAAGAAATCTTCTGGATTAATTCTATTACCAATACCAACTGCTTTTATTTTTTCTTTATATAGTTTGGAAACTTTTTTCTCGTTTTCAGTTTCAACTAAATGAACTACATCATTACTATCAACATATTTAACGTATTGTTTTCCTTTTAAATATATTATGTTTATTTGACCTTTTTTTTCAAAACTATTTTGTAGTTTTTCATTAACATTTGTATTTTTATCATTTATACTATCTGCTTCTTTTAACATATCTATATGTCTTTTGATAGCATCTTCATCTGCTTTAGTAATTAGTTCAGGGCTACCAGCAATTGCGAGTAACGTATTAGCATCGTTATTTAAAACTAATTTATCAAAGTCTTGACCTAATTTTTCTTTTAATACTTGTACTGCTTTTAATTGTTCTTCCATGTCTGGTTTTATATCAATACCAAACTTATACATTTGTGAAAAATATCTAGCATAATCTTCAACTAAAGCCTCTTCTAAATATTCTCCATAATCTATTTCTTCTAATTTACCTTCAACTTTTAAACTCTTTTTACATTTAACATCAACAATATTATCAAGTAGAGTTCTAAGTACTGCTCCTCTTAATTTGTTATCGTCATCACCACATTGTTTAATCATTTCTTCATCAACAAAAGATTGAAAGTTTAATATTGCTATTTTATTTTCAGGTAAAAATTTTCCAAATTTAACAGTTAGACACTTTTTTATAAGAGATTCAAATTGTTTTAGTTTATTTAATGTTTCAGTATTATCCATAAAAATCCTCCTTAGTATCCATAATAAGTATATAATATTTTTTAACGATTTACAACTTCTTTTTTACTTTTCTCTGTGGTATAATATTTTTACATTAAATGTTGGAGGTGAATTTTATGAAAGTTATTTTTATTAAAGATGTTAAGAAACAAGCAAAAAAGGATGAAATTAAAGATGTTAAAGATGGATATGCTAAGTTCTTAATATCTGAAGGGTTAGCAGTACCTTATACTGATAAGGGAGCTAGCATTTTAAAGAGTGAAATTAAAGAAAGAGAAGATAATGAACAAGCTCTTATTGATGAATGCAATAAAATTAAAAATAAACTTCAAAATAAAGAGATAGAATTCAAAGTTAAAACAGGAAATAATGGAAAAGTATTTGGAAGTATTACTTCTAAGAATATAAGTGAAGAACTTGAGAAGATGGGTTATCAAATAGATAAAAAGAAAGTGATTATTAGTAATGATATTAATACTCTTGGAGTACATAGTGTAACAATAGTATTACATAAAGAAGTATCATTCAATATTAATGTAAAATTATCAAGCTTATAGGGAGGTATTTATGGCTAGAAACGAACTTAGAAAGACACCGCAAAATGTAGAAGCTGAAATATCTGTTTTAGGATGCGGTTTTTTAGATAGAACTGCGCTTGATAAAATTATGGATGAAGTTAGTGAAGAAATGTTCTATGATCCAAAAAATAGAACTATATATAAAGCAATGAGAACATTACATCAAAACAATATACCTGTTGATGTTAATACAATATGTAATGAACTTGATAAAGATAAATTATTATCTGATGTTGGTGGGGTAGAATATATTACTGAAATAATAAATTCAGTACCATCAACAGCTAACTTAAATTATTATATTAAAATAATATTTGAAAAAAGTGTTTTACGTAATTTAATAGAGAAGGCTGACAGAATACAAGAAGAGTGTTATAATGAAGATGATAGTATAGAGAATATTGTTGAAAGTGCTGAAAGAAATATCTTAGGTGTTTATAATGATAAACTAGGTAGAGATATGCAGAAGATACAAGATATATTACCTGAAGTACAAAAGAATCTTGAACTTTTAGCTCAAACAAAATCAGACTATACTGGAATTAGAACTGGTTATTATGACTTTGATGAAATGACTAGAGGACTTCAAAAGAAACAAGTTATTATTATCGCAGGAAGACCAGGTTGTGGAAAAAGTGCATTTTCATTAAATGTAGCATTAAACGCAGCAATAAACAACAAAAATTCAGTAGCATTATTCTCACTAGAAATGGGTGCTGATGAAATTGCAAAAAGAATGTTTGGATGTGTTGGTAGAATTGATGGAGATGTATTAAAAACAGGAAGACTTAAACAAAATGATAGACAAAAATTTAATGAAGCGATGAGTGAACTATCTGATATTAAATTTTATATTGATGACTCAGGTGGTCTTACAGTAAGTGAAATAAGAAGAAAATGTAGAAAACTTAAAAATTCAGATGATGGTCTTGATTTAGTTATAATAGATTACTTACAATTATTATCAAGTTCATCAAAATATGCTGGTCAAAGAGTACAAGAAGTTAGTGAAATAAGCCGTGATATAAAGAAAATGGCCATGGAATTAGATGTACCAATAATCGCCCTTGCTCAATTATCAAGAAGCGTTGAGCAAAGAAAAGGTAACGATAGTAAGCCAAAATTATCAGACTTAAGAGAATCAGGTTCTATAGAACAAGATGCCGATATAGTACTATTCCTTCATAGTGAAGAATATGGTAAATATGATGGTAATATAAGAAGACCAATTGAACTTTTAGTAGCAAAACATAGAGCTGGTTCAACTGGAAGTGTTAATTTAATATTTCAGCTAAATACAGGTACATTTGAAAATGCCAGTAGAAATAAGGAAGTAGAGAATGAATAATAAAATATCAATATCTGAAATTATATTTGGACTATTTGTGTCATTATTAGTAATATATATGACACTTACTTTTGAACCTAAAAAAGATAAGATAAACGAATTCTATCAAGTATATTTAGGTGGTCAAAAGATAGGATTAATCAATTCAAAAGATGATCTTTATAATTTAATTGATAAAGAACAAGAAGGAATTAAAAAGAAATATAATGTTGATAAAGTATATCCTCCAGAAGGACTTGAAGTTGAGAAAATTTTAACATATAAAACTAATCTTAAGACTTCTGAACAAATATATGATGAAATAAATGATATTGATCCTTTTACAATAGAAGGATATGAAGTAACAGTAAAAAAAGGCGATAAAAAGACTAAGTTTTATATACTTCATAAAGAAGATCTTGATGAAGCTGTTAAAAATACTGTATTATCATTTGTAAAAGAAGATGAATATAATAATTATTTAAATGGTGTTGAGAAAGATAGTAATGAAGAGGGTAGAAGTATTACTGATATTTATTTTGAGAGTGATTTAAGTATTAAGAAAACATATATTTCTACAGAAGAAAATATAATAACTGATAAAGATACTTTAAAAATGTATTTCTTATTTGGAACTACTAATTTAACTGGAACATATAAGGTTAAAGCAAGTGATACAATTGAATCAATTGCTTATAATAATAAACTTGGTGTAGAAGACTTTTTAGTAGCAAATCCAGATATCAAAGGTGAAAATGCTTTACTAGCTGTTGGACAAGAAGTAACAGTCGCAGCTATTGAACCAGTATCAAATATAATAGTTGAATCATTTGAAACAGAAATGCAAAAAGTAGAATATGATACTGAAATACAATATGATAATAAATTATCAGTAGAAGAAACATACGTTAAACAAGAAGGTTCAAATGGACTTTCAAAAGTAGTTTATGCGACTAAAGAATCAAATGGAGTTATCTTAGATTCACAAATGGTTAGTGAAGATGTTATAACAGAACCAACTAAGAAAATAGTAGTCGCTGGAGCTAAAGGTGTTTATTATGTTGGTAACTCTACATATTGGGTATGGCCAACAAGTAAGCCATATAGAATTAGTTCATGTTATCAATATAGAAACCATCCAATAAGAGGACAATATCATTTCCATGCAGCACTTGATATAACTGGTACTAAGAGTAAAAATATATATGCTATACAAAGTGGTACAGTTATTTCTGCATTTAATGATAATGGATATCACCAAGGAGCAGGTAATAATATTAAGATAGAACATGCTAATAATTATGTTTCACAATATATGCATTTAGCAAAATCACTTGTTAAAGTTGGTGACCATGTAGAAAAAGGACAATTAATAGGTATCATGGGACGTACAGGTTCAGCAACAGGAGTGCACCTTGACTTTAGAGTATTTAAAAATGGTAACAATATAAATCCATTCTCAATATACTATAAAACTGCCTATCCTTGTTATGGTAAATAATATGATAAAAATAATATGTGTTGGTAAAATAAAAGAAAAATATTTAAATCATTTAATAAATGATTATAAAACTAGAATATCAAAATATCATAAAATAGAAATAATAGAACTTAAAGATAGAGGTATAGATAGTGAATCAAATGAAATATTAAGTCATTTAAACGATAAAGATTATAATATATGTATGGATATAAATGGAAAAGAATATACATCGGTAGAATTATCTAATTTAATAAATAATACATTTATAAATGGATATGGCACTATTACATTTATTATAGGTGGAAGTGATGGTATAAAAGACATTGTTAAAGATAAATGTAACATGAAATTATCATTTTCACACCTTACATTTCCTCATGGATTATTTAGAGGTATATTACTAGAACAAATATATAGAAGTTTCAAAATAATAAATAATGAAACTTATCATAAATAAAATAAATATAAAATATTATTAATATGTGGACGATATTAATAATATTTTTATTTTGTTTTTCAGTTTATTTATCAGTAAAATTAAAGTTTCAAAATTATAAAATTAACATTAAAGAATTAATTAGAAATGATAAAACATCTTTATATTTAACACTTGGTACTAAAGTAGGAGTAGGTTCAATAATAGGTACTACATCATCAATAATAATAGGTGGATTTTCATCTGTGATATGGATAATATTATTTTCTATTTTAACCACATCAATTATTTATTATGAAGCATATCTTGGAAGAAAAAATAGAGTTAAACTTAATAATGATTATATAGGTGGGCCAAACTTTATCGTTAAAAACAAGTTACTTAGTTTTATATCACTTATACTTTTATTATTAATTTACACATTTATGTTTCAAATGATACAGATGAATACAATAAGTAATATGATATTATTAAATGTTAACATAAGTAAAAAGTTAATATTGATAGTTTTTCTAATTATTCTTTTAGTGACAATTAATCTAAAAATAAAAGAAATATTAAATATTATGAATAAGATAGTACCAATAATGTGTTTATTCTTTATAATTATTTGTCTTTATGGAATTATTAATAATTATGATATATTGTCTTTTTCTATAAAGATATATTTAAAAGATATTTTTAGTATTAAATCAATATTATGCGGTATGATTATTGGTATAAAGAGAAGCATATTTATGAATGAATTATTGATAGGTACTACATCTCTTAGCGCATCAACTGATAAAAATGATATAAATATAAGTATTAAATATCAAATATTGTCAATTTTTTTTATAACAATAACAATGACTCTTCTAATAAGTTCTCTTATATTAATATATATTTATAATAACCCTATCATAAATGATTATAATTTACTTATAAATAATATATTTCATACGAATTATGGAAGTATTGGAACATTATTTTTAATAATAATTCTTATCTTATTTGGATTTACTACTATATTAAGTGGATTTTATATAGGTAAAACTAATATTGAATATTTAACTAAATCTAAATTGATTCTTAATATATTTAAATTACTATTTATAGTTGTAACACTATCTGGAATAATAATTAATAATTTCTTTATATGGAAATATTTAGATAATTTAATATTTATAATGATTATAATTAATTCTTATAGTATAATTAAGTCACTAGGAAGTGATTAATGTGATAGGTAATGATTGGGATACTGTTTTAGAACCTGTATGGAAGAGCCCAGGATTTCATAAATTTATGAATATTGTAAAAGAAGAATATAAAACACATACATGTTATCCAGAATATAACAATATATTTAATGCATTAAAGTTAACGCCGTATAATAATGTTAAAATAGTTATATTAGGTCAAGATCCATATCATGGAGAAGGTGAAGCACATGGACTTTCTTTTAGTGTACAAGAAGGTGTAAAGTTACCACCAAGTTTACAAAATATATTTAAAGAACTTTATGATGACTTAGGGATTAAGAATGGTAGTAGTGGAGATTTAACACCATGGGCTAAAGAAGGTGTACTTTTATTAAACTCAGTATTAACTGTTAGAAAAGATATGCCAGCATCACATAAAGACCTTGGATGGAATCTACTTACAGACCATATAATAAAACTATTAAATGAAAGAAATACACCAACAGTATTTATATTGTGGGGTAACTTCGCTCGTGCTAAAAAAGCATTCATAACAAATAAAAATCATCTTGTAATAGAAAGTACTCATCCAAGTCCTTTTTCTGCTAGAAACGGATTTTTTGGAAGTAAACCATTTAGTAAAGCAAATAATTTTTTAAAAGCACACAATATAAAAGAAGTGAATTTTACACTTCCAAATCATTATTAAAATTAACATCTAATTCTTTTCCTTCAATAATATTTCTAATTTTCAATTTTCTAATTTTAGAAATAATATTGTAAGGAAATTTTTTTATCATATTATTATATTGTAAAGTATATTTATTATAATAAGTTCTAATAGAAACTATTTTTAAATCATTATTTTCATATTTTTTAACATAATCTTTTAAAGTTTTAAGATCTTTAGATTTAGGATTATCTTCTATAACATGAACTAATTCTTCGTAGCACTTAATTAATTTCTTTTCATCTTTAAATGAATCTAAATTATCTATTTCTAAATCCTTAACTTCATCAAAAGCAGTACTTTCACATTTAAATTTACTAGTCGCAACTTTTATCATTTTAGATATTATTTCATTTTTACGTTTAAGTTCATCTATACATTCTTTTTCACTATCATCAAGTAAATCTTTAATATTATTTAATTTTTCAGCATGATATTTAAATAATATTATAGTTAACATTACAAGAACTATTAGTATTACAAGTATTAATGCTATTACATTTAATGTATTCATTATTATCACATCCTACGTAATATTATATCAAAAATTGATGTTATTTAAAAGACTATTTTGCATATGTAATTTTTTCATCAAATTCTACAAAGTCAACATATATCATTAGAATTAAATAACTTTTATTATTTTCTACGTCATTGATAATTAAGTTATCACGTCCTGCGTGTTCAATTAAACCTACAAATATTCTATCTCTCCATTCAACAGAATCTGAAAATGATGCATGTACTCTTACTTTTTTTCCAATATTGTTTCTAAGAATGTTTTCTATATAGCTTTGTTCAATAGGCTCATTAGAATTATTAAAATTATCAATAATTGGATTATTAGTATCTCTTTCTATATCATTAATAAATACTGGTGTTTGATAATAACTACCATTCATATAGTCATCTCCTTTACTAGTATTATTTAATGATTAAAATAAGTAATTGTGATTATTTTTTATTAGTTTTATGTAAATATGTAATAGCAAAGTTAAATAAAAGAATAGAGACCATTACAAATGGATTAATCATTACTTTAAATATCTTGTACATTGATTTTAAACTGAATTTAGCTTTTCCAACTATAGCGCCATAATTTATATTGTGAACTAGATTATCATTATTACCTTTAGTAGTATATTTAAGTCCTTCTATATTATCTATCTTTTTGACTACATATTTATTACCATATTTATAGCAGATAATATCACCAATATTATAAGTGCCATCTTTAGTATATATAAGAGCAATATCACCTGTTTTATAAATTGGACTCATACCATCATCATATATAGGAAAGTATGAATAATCAAGAACAGTAGCATAGTCTTTATGATAGATATATTTATTTATATATGTAAAAGCTACCGCACTTAAAATAATTATGTACGATACTATAATAATAGCTTGAATTGTTCTCATAACTCTCATATATATTTTCATATAAATATTATAGCATAACTCTTTAAAAAAGTTTATAAATAATTTATAATGAAAGTGGAGGTTAACAATGAAAATTAAAATAGGGGTATCTAATCATCATGTACATTTAACACATGAAGCATTGGAAGTATTATTTGGTAAAGATTATGAACTTACTAAAAAAAGAGATTTAATTCAAAAAGGACAATATGCATGTGAAGAAACAGTAACTCTTAAAAAAGATGATAAAATACTTGAACATGTAAGAATAATAGGACCTTGTAGAAAATATACTCAAGTTGAATTATTAGATAGGGATAATGATTACTTTTGTATTAATGCGCCAACTAGAAAAAGTGGAGACTTAAATAATAGTGGAACATTAACTATTGTTGGACCAAAAGGTGAGTATGAAGCTAAAAGTATGGTTGTTGTTTCTAATACGCATATTCATATGAGTAGTGAAGACTTAATTAATTTTAATGTTTCTAATGATGAAATTGTAAAAGTTAAAACAGATAGTGGTCTTATTATTAAAGAAGTACATATTAAAAGTGATGAAACATGTGTACTTGAAATGCATATTAATAAAGATGTAGCAGAATCTCTTAATATAGAAACAGGAGATGAGGTAGAAATATGTTAAAACTTGAACACGTAACAAAATATTACGATGATTTTAGAGCAGTAAATGATTTATCATTTGAAATACATGAAGGAGAAATATTTGGACTTCTTGGTGTTAATGGTGCTGGTAAAACAACAACATTTAGAATGATAATGGGTCTTCTTGATATAACAGAAGGTAAAATAACACTTAATGATAAAATGATAGATTATAGTGTTACAGATGAAATTGGATTCTTAACAGAAGAAAGAAGTTTACTTCCATCAAAGACAGTTTTAGAGCAGGCAATATATTATGGAGTACTAAAGGGTCTTACTGAAAAAGAAGTAGAAAAAAGACTAGATAAATATTTAGAAGAATTCAATATTACAGAATATAAAAATAAAAAAATAAAAGAACTTTCAAAGGGAAATCAACAAAAAATACAATTTATAATAAGTATATTACATGAACCAAAATTACTAATATTAGATGAACCATTTAGTGGATTAGATCCAATAAATGTAGAAATGTTTAAGAAAGTAATATTAAGACTTAAAAAACAAAAAACTATGATAATATTCTCTTCACATATGATGGAACATATAGAATACTTTTGTGATTCATTAATAATACTTGTTCATGGTAATACTGTTTTAAAAGGAAAACTTACTAAAATAAAAGAAGATTTTAGAAAGAAAAATATAAAAGTTATTGCTGATTTAGATGTAGATGATATTAAGAAAATAGATGGTGTAGAAGACATAGAAGTTAATAAAAATGAATACACTATTAAAATATCTGATATAAAATACGTAGAAAGTGTATTTAAAAAAGTATCTAAATGTAATAATGTAACTAAATTTGTAGTTGAAGAACCAACTTTAAATGAAATATTTATAAGTAAAGTAGGTGAAGCATATGAAAAATAAGTTTAGATTTTTGACAAAAGACAGTATTAAAAAGAAAGTATGTACTAAATCATTTAGAATAATAAATATAGTTCTTCTTATAATAATAGTTGGTCTTGTAAATTTAGATTCAATTGTTAAATTATTTGGAGGAGATTTTGAAGATAAAATAAATGTATATGTTATTGATAATGTTGGTATTTATAATGAACTTGAAACGACATTAAATAGTGGTTATAAGGATATATTAGATAGTTATAATACTGAAATTAAAGCATCAGATAAGACTATTGATGAACTTAAAGAGGATATTATCAAAGATGAAACAAAAGATGTAATAATAAATGTAAAGAAAGTAGATAATGTATCACTTGATAAAATGTTTGATGCTGAAGTAATATCATATGAAAAAATAGATAAACTGTTATATCAAGATATCATAAATGCATTAAATACTACTAAAGCGAATATGGCTTTAAAAGAAGCAAATATCAGTTCTGAATTACTTAATAGTATTTATAATCCAGTAGAAATAGATAGAATATATCTTAATGAAGATATGAATGATAATCAAGAATTAATAGAAATGATAGGTACAGTATTAATAATAGTATTTATATTACCATTCTTTATTTTAATATTATTGATAGTTCAAATGATAGGTGCTGAAATTAATGAAGAAAAGAGTACTAAGAGTATGGAAGTTATTATATCAAGTGTATCACCACAAGTACATTTTATGTCTAAATTAATATCAGCTAATGTATTTGCAATATTACAAGGAATATTATTAATTTTATATTCAGTAATAGGTATAGTTATAAGACTTTTAACAACAGGTACAAGTGGTGTTGGAAGTGTAGTAGGTGCTTCTGAAGTAGGAAAAATAAGTGAGTATATAAATATGTTTACATCAAGTGAACTCGCAACAAGATTAGTAAATGGTATACCATTCTTTATAATATTAATATTACTTAGTTTCTTTGCTTATTCATTATTTATTGGAGTACTTGCTAGTATGACAACTAATATGGAAGACTATAATCAAATACAAACACCTGTAATGGTATTTCTTATGATAGGTTATTATTTAGCAATATTCGCATCAGTTTATCAAGGATCAATATTTATAAAAGTAGCAGCATTTATACCATTTATATCAGGTATACTTGCTCCAGTACTTTATACACTTGGTGAAATGAGTATATTAGATTTAATAATTTCTATAGGGTTACTTACTGGTACATGTGCATTACTTTATAAATATGGACTTAGAATATATAAGGCAGGAATCCTTAATTATTCATCAAGTAAATTATGGAATAAAATATTTAAATCATTAAAGGAAAAATAATATGGATAATAATAATTTAAAAAGCAAATTAAATTTTAAAGTAATATTGTTAATTATTGGTATCTTATTTGTACTTTTAGTACCAATTAAGAAAACATATAGAGATGGTGGGACTAGAGAATATAGTGCTATTCTTTATAAAGTAATTAAATGGCATACATTAGATGATGATTATGAAAGTGGATATAAAGATACAACTGAAATACATATTTTCCCAACTAATTTTCATAGTCTAGATTATTATAGAGAGGTTAAACCAACTAGTTTATATATAATGAATAATAATAAGACTAAAAGAGTTAAAGCAAATACAGGTTCATTTAATTGGTGTAGTTTGAATAGTAATGATAGTTTAACAAAATCTTGTGTTACTTCTGATTCACTTGGTCCGACTGATATGAAGTATAAAGAGACTTTAACTGTAAAAAGAAATGATAAAATATATCATAATAATGATATGAAAGTAAGTAAGGTTGAAGTGTATAGTAATGGTAAACTAAATAGATTACTAGACTATATAGAATATGAAAAAGCTATAAGAGTTAATTTAGAAAAAGGCGAATATATTATAGTTATACATAGCGAATATGCTGAGGGAAAAGCATGGTACTCATTAAAAATAAATGTAGAATAATGTTAACAACTTGTTAACATTTTCTTTTACACAAATAGTTTACAATGAATAAATTATATGTTAGAATAATCGAACACAAAAGAGGTAGAAATGAAAAAGAAAAATATAGTTGTTGATAAAATACCTGAAGAATATATGATAAAAAGTTTAGGCTCTGGAGTAAGTGCTGAATGTTTTTTAACGAGTGAAGGAAAAGTATTTAAAAAATACCATGATGAGAACAATAGATGGATTTATAGTTCACATAAGAATAAAGAACATTATGATAGTAGAATATTTGTATTTCCTGAAGTGTATGTATTTAAAGGAAGTGTGTCTCCTGAAAACTTTATAGGTTATATGATGGAATATGTTAAAGGATTTAAATATAGTGAACTTGAAAATGGTATTCTTATAAGAGATTTAATAAATGCTGTTAGAATGATAGAAAGAGAAATAAAAAGTCTTACATTTCAAGGACTTATGTTTACTGATTTAAATAAAGACAATATTATGTTTAGGACAATAAATGAACCTAAAGTTATAGATACGGATTTATATGAAGCTACTTATAATGATATGTTTGGAGATATGTTTAAAGAAAATATAAAAGAGCTTGCTGAAACAATCATTAGTGATATATTGAGTAGTGGATTATTAGAATCACTTAAAATGAATAGGTATATTTTAGATTGTGGCTGTTATGGTATGGTGTTACCTTCAGTAATGATGGAAGAATTATTACATTATGCTGAGCAAAGACTAGAAACTAGTATAATTTCATATGGTGAATATAAGAATGGATTAAAAATGCTTAGAAGGAAACAAAGTTGATAAGAAGAATATAATTTGATATAATCACGTAAGATAAAAAGGAGTGATATATTGAGAATAGGTATAGATATAGATGATACACTAATAGATTCATGTGAAATAGTAGAAGAATATGCATATAAACATAGTAAAGAATATGGGGACGGAAGTATCATATTAAATAATATAGATAAAATATTAAGAGGCAACTTTATTGAAAAAGAAATGATTGATTTCTTTAATGATTATGCATGTGAGATGGGAAGCAAACAAAAAGTAAAAAAGAATGCTAAAGAAATAATAGATAGATTAAAAGATGAAGAAAATTCTATTTATATAATTACTGCTAGAAGTGATAGATTTTATAAAGATGTAAATAAATATGTAAAAGAATTTTTGGATGAAAATAATATTAAATATGACAAAATAATAACATCATGTTTTTATAAAGTTGATGTGTGTAAAAATGAAAAAATAGATATTATGTTTGATGATGCCATAGATACATGTGAATCATTATGTAATAATGAGATAGATGCAGTAGTGTTTAATTCAAAATTAAATATATCTAAAGATACAAAATGTAAGAGGGTAAATAGTTGGGATGAAGTTTATAATTATATAAAAAATTATAAAATAAAAAATTAATGGAAAATTTAATTGACAAAATACTAATTATTATTGTATTATTAAATTGACATAGAAATATGTCATGTCACTTTTACGAATATAAGAGTAAAAGTGTTCAACCAAAACCCCCTGAAGAGGCCGAAAGGCCTCATTTTTTTTGACACAAATCTAGTATTTATAAGGGTTTTCTATAAATATGGTAGAACGCTACCCATCATTTACCTATGGCTTATATAAGTTTAATATAGTTTATTTGAAAGACTTTTCATTAAAATCTTTTTCTAATGTGTCAAAGAATTTTGGTACATTTGCAAGATCTTTTTTAAACATATGAGTATAAGTTTACCATTATATTCTTCAACAAATGTCTTTATATCATATTCTAAATCATTTAAAGATATATTTCCTTTATTCTGTCTATCAATTATAAATAAAGAGTTTTTTTGATGATAGTTCTAGGAATTCTAGGCGTTCCTTTAATTGAATTTTATCTGATTCTGAGGTAACATATAAAATAGGTGAGGGATTTACTTTGTATTCTAAAAATGGTGTTCCGTTAATAACGGAGCAGGAAAGTTGCAGTGTCAACATAGACTTTCCTACTTTTGGATTAGATACTAAGAGATACACGCCTTTAGACTTCATTATATTATTTATGATGGTGTCTTTTTTTGTGGTTTCTTTTAGTTCTTCAAAAGCCTTCATATCTTTATGCCTCCTTTATTTGATTAGTTCTAGCTTCTAAGTATGGAATATCTATATTTAAGTATTTAACAACTTCTTGCATTGGTACTGCATTATTTGGAACATAATAGTTTTCACTTTCTAATTTTTTCTTTATAGTGCTTTTAATAACTAATGCATTATTTCTACCAACACCTGCTAGTTTCATTAAATCACTTAAATTGCACCATTGTTTTGCTATTAATTTTAATGTTTCACTTGCTGTTATATATTATCACATCCTTTCTTATAATTCTTATTCTTCTTCATTCCATTTATCGTATGGAACAGCATTTGTTTCTAACATATTAGTTTCTGAATTATATCTTATATATTTAGCAATTCTTAATTCTAATAAAGCATCTTTAATATCTTCTTTAGAATCTGAACAATATTTTTTCTACTTCAAATCCAGTAGTAATATTATTAGTTAATACCATTGTTAAGAATCCCTTAGCTCTTAAAGATATATTTGAATCTTTTAGAAATTCATCAAAAGCTCTATATACTTTAAAGTTTCCCATTTCATTACCTCCTTTCTTTTAAAATAGAGTAGAGTTATCCCAGGGTTCTCCCATATATTCGAAATTTTAGTTATTTCGTAACTCCCGTGCCAATAGGCTATCATTTCGACCTTGCATTTTATAAGTTCGGCATATCGGTGATTTCCGCAACTACTAAGTTGTAATTCATCATCTCCTTTTTGTGTCCGAAGTATTGGACAATTTAATAATAACACTGTCCGGAAAAACTGTCAATGCTTTTTTGTCCGAAAATATAGACAATTAAATTTTTTAGTGGTAAAATGTAATTGTGTATGAATAATTAGGGAAGAAAGTAGGAATTTTATGAATTCAGAAAAACTACAAAACTTAATACTAGATGCCATAGAAAATAAGAAAATATCACAAAGGGAACTTGCTAAATTAACAGGTATTAGTAGAAGTACTTTAAATGATATCGTTAATGGAAAAATAAAAAAGATAAAGTTAGATGATCTTTATCAAATTTCAATTCCATTAGAATTAAATTTAGAAAATTTATTAGAAGCTTGTGGATTTAATAGTGTAATAAAATCATTGAGTGCTGATCGATATGTAGGAATGTCTAATAGGCAATTAAAAGAATTACTAGATGAATATCAACAATCTGAAATGAACTTATTAGATTGGGATGCTAAAAAAAGAAGACAGTGTTCATCGGCTAGAAGCAAATTAAATGCAATTACAAACAAAATTGAAATAGCTGAACGAAATAAAGAAAAATATTCGAACAAAGAAATAGCAAAAGATATAGAAGAAGTATTTAATGAATTAGAACCAATTCAGCATAAATACGATTATTCTAAATTACCAAAGAAACCATAGGAGGATGTAGTATGAAGTTAAAAATATTTAAAGGATTTAATAAAGATTTTCTTTCAAAATTAGATTGTCAACCTTTATATGAGTCACCTATAGAAATGAAATTTAATATATTTAAATTAGATGATATTTATAAAGATGAACTAGAAGAAAATCTTATATTAAAGAAAAATAGTGATGTTTTATGGGTCACATATGAAGAGTATGAATTAATCTATGAGATGGTTAATGTTAGAGCAAGTTCAAGGAAAATTACAGTTGAAGTAATTAATAACAATATTTACCCTGAAATTTATCCTACTGATTTAGAAATTGATGAGGATTTGTATTTAAATTATAAAAAATCAATAGAAGATACATCTAAGAAAAATAATGATAATAATATTAATATATTAAATAAGTTTTATTCTAGAATTGAAAAATATAATGATGTTGTATATGTTGGTTATTATAATTTTGAGGAACCAAATAGTCCTTATGTTGATTTTATAACTAATTATTATTCAAATGAAATAAATGTTTCAAGTAGTGATGACGAATCATATGTGGTTGATATTGGTGATGATGTATTACATTATCTTGAACATATAAATAATATAGATGAAAACGGTTACAAAAAAATATCATACAAATTATTTTGTAATACAGAAATATCTAATCTTATATTAAATTCTTTAAAAGCATATCTATTGAAAAATGGAATTAATTCTTTATATGAATATAAAGGTGAATACATTGCTGATGATTCAATTCGTAAAGAATTAATTGATGTAGCTGAAAATGTATTGAAGAAAAAGAATTTTAGCTTTAGACCATTAGAATTTTACAAACAACCAGAAATATCTAACGAAATGGAAACAATATCACAAGCTGAAATAATGGAATATATTGTTAATGAAGCAGAAAAAGCCTATAGAGGCGAAAGATATAGAGATATATTTATAACAGCTCCAACTGGTGCTGGAAAATCAATGATATTCCAAATCCCATCTATATATCTAACACAAAAATATAAAAAACTAATCATAATTATTGAACCATTAAAAGGCTTACAATTAGATCAACAAAAAAATCTAGAAGAAGCAGGGTATTTAAAATCAGCATATTTAAACAGTGATATTGCAACTATGGTTGAAAGAGAAAAAATAATAGATGATGTTAAAAACGGAAAAATAGATATTTTATATGTAAGTCCAGAAACATTATTATCACATTCAATTGAATCATTAATTGGAGAAAGAGAAATTGGTTTAGTAATTGTTGATGAGGCACATATAGTAACAACATGGGGTGTTGGTTTTAGACCAGATTATTGGTATCTTGGAACTTATTTAAATAGAATGAGAGCTAAAAGAGATAAAACTGGAAAAGATAAAGTATATCATGACTTTCCGATATTTGCATGTACTGCTACAGCAGTAAATGGTGGACCAGATGATACTGTTTCTGATACAGTTATAAGTTTATATATGAATGATCCAATTATTAAGATTGGTTCTGCAAAAAGAAAAAATATAGATTTCGATATAACTAATTATACTGATAAAACATACGATGAATATAGAGATGAAAAAATTCAAATATTAGGTGAAAGAATTAATAAATGGATTAACAATAAGGATAAGACAATTGTATATTGCCCATATAGTAGCATTGCACATCAGATGAAAAATGGTGAAAAAGACTATAGAAAATTAGATGTTTTTAAAGATGATACTTGCGTTTATACTGGTGGAATGGCTGATGCATATGAAAAATCAGAAGCTATGAGATTATTTAAAGAAAGCGAAATTAATGTTATGTATGCCACAAAAGCTTTCGGTATGGGAATAGATATACCAGATATAAAAAATGTTTATCATTATGCTGTTACTGGTGGATTAAGTGACTATATTCAAGAAATTGGACGTGCTGCTAGAAATCAAGATATGAGAGGGACAGCTATTGTTGATTACTTTAATGGTGACATGAAATATATGAATAATCTATTTGGTATGTCACAAATCAAACAATATCATATTAAGAAATGTTTATCTATAATATATGATACATATAAAAATAAAGGACAACATAGAAACTTCCTAGTTAATCCTAAAATGTTTGATGGTGTATTTGGTAGAACTGATAATGATGAGTTGGTAAACAAGTTAAAAATAGTATTATTAATGTTAGAAAAAGACTTTTTTGAAACATATAAAATATACGTATTAATATCAAGACCAAGTTCATTGTTTACAAAAGGATATTTAGCAATAGACAGAAATAATGAATCTGAAGTTTTAAGTAGTAAATATGGTAAATACTTTAAAAAGGTTGCTAATGGAAGACAACAAGAAGTTGATTCAAGGGGTGTTAGCACTACTGATATTGGAGATATTTTTGAAATTGATTTAAAGAGTATTTGGGAAGAAGAATTTGGATCAGATATGTCTTTTGCAAAATTCAAATACAAATTTTTTCAAAATCAAGGTAATATTTTAGGCGAGTATGGTCAATATGTATATAATCGTGTTAAATTAAAAATTAAAACTAAAAAAGGATTACTATCTGAAATATTTGAATCAACGAAAAATGAAATTGATTATATTACTGATAGATTGAGTGAATTTGAAAGAAATCTCTTTACAAAAGATGAATTTAAAGAAAAAATCAAATCTAGATATGTTAGTGATAGTAAAGCAGAGGTAATTGCTAATTCATATTTTGATGTAATAGATTATAATAATGAATGTATAAAGAGAAGAGAAAATAATGATATAGTTAAGTACCAAGTTAGTAATGGTAACTTAAGAGAATTAGGCATGAGAATACTAAAAAAATCTAGTTTACTTAGAAGTTTTAACAGTATGGAAACAAATGAATTAGAAAAATTCTATGCTGAAAATAATAATGATGGAGATTTATTAAAACTATTGTCATTACTTGATTTAATTACATTTGAAATTGAAGGTGGAAATAATCCTGAAATATTTATTCGTTTAAATGCTCCTGATAAAGTAAAAAATATTGTTGAGGACAGAATACTATATAAGAATAGATATGTGGAGTTAGCAAAAGAAAAACACTTCAGATCAGTTAAAATATTAGATTATTTCTTTAGAAAGTTTAATAACAACGAAAATGATAAAAGATGGGATTTTGTTGAAAAATATTTCTTGGGTGAGAGTGTAGAAAAAGAAATAAATGAAGAAGAGAATAAATTTTATGTAAAGAAAGAACCAGTTTCCAATTACATTGATGTTAGTGATGAAAAAACATATTCACTTGATGATTATGAAGATTGGGATTCTATCATGAATGGTTTATTTAAAAATAATACTGAAAAATATCTATATTATTGTAAAATGTTAAAAAATAATGATATAAGAAAGCCTGATTATGCATTCACTGAATTTGAATTAGATGGTATAAATATTAATTCATTATTCATCTTTGAAAAAGAAAATCTATTAATAGTTGATGAATATTTTGGATTTGAAAAAACAATAAAATGTAATGAAAAGGGATGGACAGTAATCAAAATAGATAAACTTGAGGAAAATATTGATTTAATAAAGAGGTACACAAATGGCTAAGATATATCCAAAAATTGTTGAAGATTACCATGGGAGTTATGGTGAATTTCAAATATTTGAATCATTGAAGCAATTACCTAATGATTGGTATATTTATCATTCCTTAAATTGGAAAGATAGAAGTAAGAATGGAAGAATTACATGGGGTGAAGCAGATTTTGTTATTTTCAACAAGAACTATGGAATATTAGTTGTTGAAGTAAAATCAGGTGGAATATCATTTAAAGATGGTAAATGGCTTCAAACTAGATTAGATAATTCTGAAATAAATGAAATGAAAAATCCTTTTAATCAAGCTAATAGAAGTAAATATAAATTAATCGATGAAATAGATTATAAATTACCATATGGTGATAGATGTTTTATAGATAAAGCTGTATGGTTTCCTTCTATAAGCAATGATGAATTACAAAAAGCTAATTTGCCTTTAGAATATGATTCAAAACTAATTCTAACAAAAGAATCCTTAAATAATCCATTACAATCAATTTTATCTATTTATAATTTTTATAATTCAACAAGATACACAATGTTATCACGTAATAGTGAAAATGTAATATTAGAAACAATAATGCCTTCTTTCAATTTAGTTCCAAGTGCATCTAATATAAAAGATGAAGCCGATTATGTTTTTTATCAATTAACAAATGAGCAAAAGAAAGTATTAGATTTTATATCTGATCAACAAACTGTTGCCATTCAAGGATCAGCAGGTACAGGTAAAACATTTATTGCTGTTGAACAAGCAAAAAGATTAAGTTCTGATAAAAAAGTATTGTTTTTATGTTTTAATAAGTTTTTATATTATCACTTAGATAATAAGTGTAAGTTAAATAATGTTGATTATTACAATTTACATACATTTTTATCAAAAAATAGTAGTGATGATATATCAACAGATGAAAAATGTTTAAAAGCTTTAAAAAGCATAGACTTTGCAAACACTCTAGATTATCAAGCTATAATTATCGATGAGGCACAAGATATTAATGATAAAATATTAATTGAATTTTATGAGATATGTAAAAGATTAAATTATAATTTATATCTATTTTATGATAAGAATCAAATGTTATTTCAAAATAAATTACCTAAGTGCTTAGAAGAATTTGATTGTAAACTTACATTAACTAAAAATTGTAGAAATACTTTAAAAATTGTTCAAACAATTAATAGCGTATTTAATATTAATACACAAGCTAACGGTTTTTCGGTTAGTGGTGTTATGCCTACATTTTATTTCGTAGATACTGATATTCAAAATAAGCTGAGATTAATTATTAATGATTATTTGAATGATGGATTTGATCAAAAAGATATTACAATACTAACATTATCTACAGAAGATGAAAGTTGTTTAAATGGAATAACGCAAATTGGTAATTATAAGATAAATCATGAATCAAATGAAGATGGTATATTTTTTACCACATCAAAAAAATTTAAAGGTTTAGAATCTAATATTATCATTGTAATTGATTTTGATGCTAAACAATATTCTGATTATGAATATATGAAGAATCTTTATGTGTCATTATCAAGAGCAAGACAAAGACTATCATTAATATGCAATAATAAAAACGATTTAAATCTTTTAGCAAATGGTATCGAAGGAAATTTAGATAGTTCAATCAAAATTGCCAGAAAATTTAAGGTAAAAATAGAGGATTAAAAAAAGATTATTCAATTTACGAATAATCTTTTAATTTTCATTATTAATAATAGTTTCTAATTCATTTCCGATTTTTTCTATTATTCCCACAACTAAAGCATTACCCATCATAAAGTTTCTTTTTTTATCAGTCATACCAGTATTAGTCCAATTATCAGGGAAACAATTTATTCTTTCACATTCTATTGGAGTTAATAATCTTATTTTTTTAGTTTTAAAATCTTCCACTATATGAGTCGTTCTACTAACACCGCCCTCACTAGTTAACATTGTTCTAGCTGGTGCTTCTAAATTATCAGGGCATGGCATTGATCCTTCAGTATAAAAGTATTGTTCACCATTAGGTTTTACTCTTGGTATTCTTTTACTTCCTTTTAGAAATACGAATTTTTTATATGCCTCATCACTTAAAAAATATTTTTTATCAACTTCTTCATGTTGAATAATATTCTTTAAAGGATATATATCATCACAATCTGCTACAACTTTAGATGTATAAACTTTTCCATTAATCATTATTCCGGCATTATAAAATTGTGCTTTGAATTTATCACTTACCTCAACTAAATCTTTAAATGAATCTTTTGATAAATTAGTTGTATTAAATTCTAATTCTATATCCTTAATTGGAAATTGTTTAACAAATATTCCATCTTTAAAAATTATATCTTTAGGATTACTTTTTGAAAGTGATTTATAATACTCTGTAGATTTATGATAAGCAAATATAAATACTCTTCTTCGTTTTTGTGGTAAACCATATTCTCCAGCATTTATTACTTTCCATTGGACAGCATAACCATTATCCATAAAACTTCTTAATATAATACCAAAATCTCTACCTCTTTGTTTAGCAGGAGATAATAATAATCTATCAACATTTTCTAAAAGTACAAATGGTGGCTTTTTAGTTTTTAATATATCATTGATTGCCCACCATAAAACTCCTTTTTTACCTTCAATACCTTTACTGTTTGAAAGCGTTTGAGCAACGGAGTAATCTTGGCAAGGAAATCCACCAACTAAAAGTGTGTGGTTAGGAATTTTCTTTTTATTAACTTGGAAAATATCTACATTACTAGCATCTTTATCTCCAAATCTTTTAACATAACATTCAAATGCTTCTTGAGTTTTTGTTGCAGGTTCCCATTGATTAGCCCATACAAATTTCCAATCTCCATTTTCTTTTACTTTATCGTTTATAAGTTCAACTTTATTTAAACCACATCTAAATCCACCAACACCAGCAAATAATTCTACTACAGTTTTTTTCATGATTTTATACCTCCTGACATTGTCTAAATCCTCTAAATATATTATAATATATTTGATTGAAAAGATCAACTTTTGACTTATTTATTATATAATAATTAATAGAAAAGATCAACCTTATATTTATATTTTAAACTAATTTTTTCATTAAAACAAGATCGAAAGGAGAATTTTATGAAAAAAGGTAGATTATACAATAGACAAGAAATAGAACTTATTTCTAAATCTGCAATAGGAAAATCAGTAAATGATATATTAAATGAAGAAGTAATAACAATAGAAAATGAAAATTCTTCTAATAAGGGTGGATTAGGACAATATATAGAACAATATTTATTTGGTATAGATACAAATAGTGAATCGGAACCAGATTTTATGCCAGCTGGTATAGAATTAAAGGTAACACCTTATAAAAAATTAAAAAATGGTAAATTATCTGCAAAGGAAAGATTAGTTTTAAATATTATAGACTTCATGACTGAATATAAAAATGAGTTTAAATCTAGTCACTTCTGGTCTAAAAATAATACAATTCAGTTGCTATGGTATTTATGGGAGCCTAATAAAGATAGTAAGAATTTTAAAATAACTCATGAAAAATTATTAGAACTAGCTAAAAATGAAGATTTAGAACAAATCGAGGAAGATTGGAATTTAATTATTAAAAAAATTAGAGATGGTAAAGCTCATGAAATATCAGAAGCTGATACAATGTATTTAGGTGCTTGTTCTAAAGGCGCAAATGCTAATTCAGTAAGACAACAACCATTTAGTGATATTCCAGCTATGCAAAGAGCATTTTGTTTTAAAAATTCATATATGACTCAACTTGTAAGAAAATATATTGGTGATTACTCTGATGTAGAAAAAATTCTTAAAGGCACAACTGATACATTTAATAAATTTGTTAATAATGTAATTAATAAATATAAAAACAGAACGCAAAAAGAATTAATGAAAGAGTTTAATATAGATTCTAAAGCTAAAAATATTAATAGTATGCTTATTAGTAGGATGTTTGATGTTAAAAGTAAGTTAGCTGATACAGAAGAATTCCAAAAAGCAAATATTATTCCTAAAACAATCAGAATTGAAGAAAACGGAAGAATTAAAGAATCTATTTCATTTCCATATTTTAAGTTTAATGAAATAATAGAGCAGGATTGGGAAACTTGTGATTTAAGAGAAGAATTAGAAACAACAAAATACATGTTTTTTGTATTTAAAATGGAACATGGAGAATATGTGTTTAAGGGTATAAAATTATGGAATATGCCAGAAATAGATATTGAAACATCAGTAATGGAAATGTGGAAGAAAACATATAATACTATCAAATCTGGGAATATTGTTAAATATATTAAAGATGGTAAAAGAAAAACCAATTTTGTTGGTATAGAAGAAAATGAAGTATGTCATGTTAGACCTCATGGAAGAGATTCACGAGATGTTATTAAATTACCAGTTGCAGATAAATTAACAGGTGCTACAGAATATACTAAACACTGTTTTTGGATTAATAATAGTTATATTAAAGAAATATTTAAAGAATTCATTTAACGTGTCTATTTGTGTATATATATAAAATAGTATGATATAATGTTTATACATCTTATAAAGAGAGATTGAGGGACTAGCCCTATGAAATCTCACCAACCTATTGAGTTAGGTGGTAATGCTAGATCTATAAGGTAACTTTTAAAATGCTTAGAGTTACTCTAAGTTTTTTTTAACTCCTTTATAAGATTAGAAGGGAGAAAATATGATACTAACGGATTTTCAAAAATATATGGATAAAGAGAGATGGAAAGTAATAAATAAATTTCAAAACAAATACAAAACAAGCAAAGAAAAAGAAAATGCTTTAAAGAAAATGCAAAATAAAGATATAGATTTTCTTATATATTGTTCTGATAATTTATATGCAAATATTTTTTATTCTAAGTTTTTAAAAAAAGAAAGTAATGATAAAATGAAATAGGAGAGCTGATTATTATGAAAGATGATATATTTAATTATTTAGTAGCAACTGATACTTTAGATGAATTTTTAGGAAAGAAACCTATAATTATTTCAAATAAGGTAAAATGCATAAATTGTGGAGAAATAATTGAATCTAAAACAATTAATGATTTCAAAAGAAGTATGTGTGGAAAAATTGCCATTGATGGTGGCAAAGAATATTTAAAAAGAATTGGAAATGACGAAGATTATATTGAATTAAGCAAAATAGAAGAATAATGCGTCACTTGCGTCATTTAAATATAGCGGGTACTAATTTTAAGTGTCATAAGCGTCACAAGTGTCATAAAATGTCCAAACTAGAGTTATTCTAGTTTTTTAATTATAGTTAAATGTAAATGTGTGGTAAAATGTTATTGGTGATAAAATGGTTAAAAATGAGCATTATGTTCCTAGATTTTATTTAAGAAGATTTGCAACTAAAGATAAAATTTATGCATTTGATTTAGATAAAAATAAGTTATTTCCAACTAATATAAATAAAATAGGCTGTAACAACTATTTTTATGATGTATATTCAAGTGTTTTAAGGGAAAATTTAAGTATATATAAAGATATATATAAAATACCTGATGAAGTGTTTGAAAAAGAGTGTGAAGATATACAATTTATTGAAAAAGCTTTGTCAAGATTAGAAGATAGATTTTCAGTATTGCTTAATAAATTTGAAAAAGATTATTCAATGATAGATAATGAAGAATTTTTAAGAAATTTATTTCTTTTTCTGCGAGCTCAATCAGTTAGAACAAAAGGTTTTAGAAACGGATTAGAAAATATTGCAAGTCAGACAAAGTCTTGGTTAGAAAAATTAAATCTTAAAAATGTTGACTATCCACTTGAATTAGAACCTAAAGATATAGCAAAACTAAATCAAATAAAAGAACTACTATCATTATCAAGTGTATATAGGAAAGCATTATCTTTTTTTGATACATATGATATTTATATTGGTATTAATAATACTGACATTGATTTTATTATTTCAGATAATCCGATGATGTATTTTTCACTTGGCTTTAATGATATTTGTTTCCCTGTAAATCCAAAATTGTCAATAATTATGCAGGCGAAACAAGCTAAAGATGAATTTAAAATATGCTGCATTAAACCTGATGAAAATAAAACAATAAAGCTTACAAAAAGAGAGGTAATTAAATATAATATTCTTCAACAATATTCGAATTCAAAATTTTTATTTGGTAGTGAACAAGCATTAAAAAATCACATATTATATATGAATTACTTTAGCATTATTAATCTCTTGAGAAATGGAAGTGATAATAGTGAGTAAAAGAGTTGGCAAATGCCATATTTGTCAGAAAGAAACTGAATTAACATATGAACATATTCCTCCATATAAGGCATTTAATTGGGATTCTGCAAAATCTATTGAGGGCGATGAAATTATGAAACTAATAACAGATGACAGTAGAATGCCGTGGGAAATGGAAGGCTTGAAGTACAAACCAAAGCAACGAGGAATGGGTATGTATACATTATGTAGTAGTTGTAATAATCTTACAGGTACTTATTATGGAACGGAATATATTAAATTTGCATATACAATTAACAAACTATTTCCAGAGATAATTGAAAAATGCAAGAAAAATCAAACCAATATAACAGGAATTGAAATAAAAGGAATGAAACCACTTCTATTTGCAAAACAGGTGTTATCGATGTTTTGCAGTATATGTCCTAATATAACAGAACAAGATCAACATATAAAAGATTTACTATTAAATAAAGATGCAATAGGATTGGATTCGAAGAAGTATAAGTTATCTATGTTTTTATTAAATCAATATAAAATAGGATATAATGGAATACAAGCACAATATATTGGTGGTTTTGGAGTAAAAGTAATAGCTACGATTGATGCATATCCGTTTGGATTTGTATTAGAATTTGATCCAAAAGATAATTTTGCAAATCCAGAGTTGGATATTACTAGTTTTTTTAATGAATATGAAAACAAAGAATATGATATGCATTTTGGATTACCAATTTTAGAAAGAAATAATATATTTTCATGTGATTACAGAACAAAAGAAGAAATAAAAAAATGTGTAGAAGATAATAGTAACTCTGAAGAAGTAAATTAATCAAAAAACGTCTATTATACCGATAACGGTATAATAGCATAAAAAAGAACTAGATGATTTGAACTCGTCTAGTTTTATTATTCTATAATTTAATCATTTGTGATGCTTTTCTATCAACTATTTTTAACTTATATTTATTGTTTAATATTTTATCTAATTTATCATAATCAAATATTCCATCAAGTAATGGATCAGTAAATCTAGTTAAAGCTGAAATAACTTGCTGTTCTATAGTACATTCCCATAATGCACTCATTTCATATCCTACAGCTAAATAATGAGCTACATATTCATACATATACTTTATTAAATATTTATCCATTTTTTTATCAAATGGAATTACAATGTTTAAAAATTCTTCATCAGTAATATTTCCACAATTATTTTTCCTTATCATTTTTATTCCTCTCTTTATCATTTTACCCATCAGCCACCCATCAATTTTAGTAAATTTTGATGGGTAGAATTGTATTTTTTTAAACTGTGAGTCTTGAAAAATGTTGATTTTACTGGGTTTTATATCATCGATTTTTATGCTAATATCCACCCCCTGAAGAGAGAGAAGAATTAGTATCTCTCTTATTTTTTGTAGTAAAATAAAAGCTTTGCGAAGATTTAATACCATATTAAAAAGCGACTAGGTGAAAATTAGGCGAAATTAAGTTTTTGAACTATAATAATATGTTATAATATTATTTAGTTATTTTGGAGGTGTTTTAATGTATAAGTTTATAAGTATAATAAGTGCACTAATAAGACAATTTTTATTGCCAAATCCATATATAAATTTATTTGGTCAAGAAGTATACGCTGATTTATTCAATATAATAATAGGTGGAATAATTTTACATAAGTTATCATTTTGGCTAACTGGAATGGCATATACAAGAGGTATTAATGAGCCAGCAGAAGGAAGTATTGGATATTTATTTAGCTATATAATACTAACTTTATTAATTACGTTTCTAAGTAAAATAATAAGTAATATTTGGATAATGGTTTGTGCGTTTTTAATTATTTATATTTTGTTTTGTATTGTTGTAAGCAAAACTTTTAACAGACATAAGTATTTTTAATAAATTTAATAAGAATAGCAGACAGATACTCTAAAAAGTGCTATACTTATAATAGCGATTGATACTATTATTATAGTATCTTTTTTGTTAGGAGGAATGTTATGCAAAAAATACTAAAATCAGGGATGACAATTGGATTATCAATGATGTCTGTTTTAATTCCAGATGTGAAAGAATTAATAATTTCAATAGTAGAGAAATTATTTGATTTAGATACAGTTGAAATAAATCCTATTTATTGTAGTGGTTTGGGTTTTTTATTATTTATTATTTGTTTAATTACTTATATTAAATATAATGATAGAGATAGAATAATTAACATAGTTGGATTCGGCAATAATGAATATTGGGAAAGAAATAATAAGAACGTTGAGACAATTGATGTAAGAAATTGGTTTAATGTAAAAGATAAAGACAAAAATAAGTATTTGAAAAAAGTACTTAATGATTCTGATAATTGTGTTTACAAATATTTAGCTTCTGGCTTATCTTACACTGCAATAGCTCCTATACCATTAGTTTCAATTATTGGGAGACACTTTTCTAAAATAAAAATAAATAATTATTATGAATATTTAAATAAAAGTTCGAATGTAAAAAAACTAAATAACTCAATATTTTTTCCTAGATTAAAACTGGAAATTACAAATAAAGATAGTTCTAATGAACATGCGTTGATATCGGTTAGCACCACTGCAAATATTAAAAAGCATCAAATAGCACAATTTGGAGATTGTTTACACTATAATAATTACATTTCAAATCCACATCAAAACTCAATTTATTCGAAGAAACAACTGTTTAATTATTGTAATAAAATAATTGAACAAATAAATGAAATTAGTGCTTTAAAAGAAATAAAAAGAATTTATATAGTCTTTGCAACTCAATCACCTTTACCATTCGAGATTGGTAAACAACTAAACGATAGGATGGCAAAAGAAGTTATTATTTGTCATTATCAAAATGATTCTTGCGTTCCTTATGAGTGGGGAATAGCTCTAAATGGAAAAAATAAAGAAAAATATATTGACTTAAAGGAGGTATAAAATGGCAATAAAATTAGAAGATTTGAAAAAAGTTGATTTTTCACAAATGTTAAATACATTTTACATAAACAATGTAATTCTACCTTTAGAAAAAGTCGAAGAACTTAAAGAGAAGAAAGATTTAAATATTAGAAGATTAAAAGAGGGATTAGAAGAGTATAACATAGAAAATTCTACGGAATACAAAATAGATGAGTTTGTACTTCAAGGTAGCATTGCTATGAGTACTGCAGTATCAGCAGATGAAAAGAACTATGATATTGATATAGGTGTTATTATGGATAAATCTGCTTTACCAGATGGTACATTGAGTGCTAAAAAAATAATATCGGAATCTTTGAAGAAGAAATGTTATAACATGAAAAACAACCCAGACCCAAATGGTAATAGTATTACAATTGAATATGAAGAAGGTTATCATTTGGATTTTGCACTTTATGGTAAGAAAGATAAAAAATATTATCATTGTGGAACAACAAGTTGGGATGAAAGAAATCCTAAGGCTATTTCTTGGTGGTTTAATAATCAAAATCAAAAGTATAATAATAGATTGCAAATGATGACTAAATTCTTAAAGTTCTTTTGTAAACAAGATAGTGATTGGATAATGCCAGGCGGTTTAATAATAAGTGTTTTAGTAGATGAAACTATAAAAAAAGAAGACTTATCATTATCATACGATGTTTTATTAAAGAATATTGTAAATAGTATTGTTAAAAGATTAAGATATGATAAGAGTGTATATAATCCTGTTGATTTAAGTAAGAATCTAATTGTAAAACAAAAAGATGTGCAAAAATTAGAGAATTTACAAAATAGGTTAGAAAATAGAATTACAAAAGTTAACAATTTAACAATTAATAGTACCAGCGAAGAAATATACGAAGCTTGGAATTATTTCTTTGGTGATGAATATTTTTCTGATGATTTTGAATTAAAAATAATACAATGTGAGGATAATGAAGAATATATAAATACCTATTTTGATATTTTAAAAGATAATAACACTAATAATTTGATTAAATGCCAATTATCATCTAAAGAAGGAAGTACTGATGGTAGAACTATTAGAAATTATGAATCTAATATGCCTTTAAGTGTTTCTAGGTATAAAGATGAGCGACTAATATTTACAGCTCATCCAATGATTTCAGGACAGTATACAATATTATGGAAAATTAGAAATAATGGAAAAAAGGCTGTAGAGAATAATTCATTACGTGGAAATATAGTTTATTCTAATACTGCTAATGATTTTAACTATATTGATATAAATGGAAATACAAGATATGAAAATATATCTTTTCCAGGACATCATTATATTGATTGTTATGTAATAAAGGATGACTATGTTATTCAATCGGAAAGGTTTTTAGTGAATTTAACAGAATAAATAGCATTTATTTAAAATTTGGGACGCTTTTAATAAATGTAATATATTTTATTAAGAAAGAAGTTTTCGTTAATTTGGAATATACTAGATTAAATGTGGAAACTTCTTTTTATTTTGCTTACAGACTTACAATCAAAAGTTATATCAATACTTATTAAACTGGTTACTCTATTTGAAAAAACAAATTATAATATTTAATCGTACATTATAAGGTAAGGTTGATAATATGACTAATATATTTAGGGTAGTAAAAGATAAAAACTATACAATTGTTAATAATGAATATTTAAAAAATAAAAATCTTAGAGTAGATAGTATAGGATTATTAACTATAATACTATCATTACCATCAGACTTTAATATAACTATGAAAGGTTTAATTAGTCTTACACATCAAAAAGCAAATTACAGAGCTATAAAAGCAATGCTTGACAATTTAAAAGAGAATGGTTATTTAGAAATAACTAAGTTAAGAGATGAAAAAGGACATTTTTTCTTTGACTATATATTTTTTGAAAGTAATAGACTTAATCCACTATACACTTTTTATATAGTGGACGACGCTAATCAGAGTGTTATAAACGATAATAAAACTAATTCTCCACCACCAACAAATCCACCACTGGTGGTAAATGATAACGAAATAAATACTATAAATAATAACAAGATAAATATAGATAAAAACAAACTTAACTTATGCTTTTTAACTAAATATTTAATTGATTGGAATTTTATTAAACTAAATGATATTAATCTTTTTAGTTATGATAATTTCTTAACTAATCTTTTAAATGAAGGTAAATATACATATGATGAAATAATGAATATTTATGATAAAGTAACCATAGAAATATTAAAATACGTAGATAAAATGAATAATGACGAAGAATTTAAAAAGGTAAATCCAGGAATAACGACGCAAGAATTTCTTTGTGCTAGAGTTAATTCAGATATAACTCCAAAAAGACTGGTTAATATTTTAAATGGTAAAGCGAAAAGAATAACAATTAAAGAACTTTGTATGCTTTAATTAACACGCTAGTAGGTATTAAGTTATTAGGAACCAAAAATCCATCTTTAGTTATTCTTTCTTTTAACCCAGATCTAATTTCAACAGCTTTGTTCATACCTACATTGCATATTTTCATAATATCATTTACAGTACACCATTGCTTTGATAATAATTTTAATGTTTCTTTAGCATTCATCTTTAATCCCTCCCAACAAAAAAGAAGCTAATTGAGGCTTCTTTAATCATAATTATTTCATTATAATCAATTTTAAACTATAAAAATGAGTTTGTTAATGTTGAATTGTTTGTTGGAAATAAATGGTGAAGTAAGATGTTGAAATATTATTTCATAAATTTGGCTTGAGATGACGTAAATTTTACTATTTTATGTTAAAATATATTTAGAGAATTTAGGAGGTATATATGGCAAACATAGTTTTAGAAACAAGACCTGTTGGAAGTGTTGAAGGTGATTTTTTTGTTAAATCTTATCAACGTGGTTATAGATGGGGAAAAGAAGAAGTAATAAGATTATTAGAAGACATATATAATAATGGCTCTGGGAAGAACTATTATTTGCAACCAATAGTTATAAGAAGAGAGGATAATAGATTTGAATTGATCGATGGCCAACAAAGATTAACTACATTTTTCTTGATTTATCAATTCCTACATATTAATACTAATAAATTTTTAAATCCACCAAAATTTACTATAGATTATGAAACAAGGGATAAAACAAAAGATTTTTTAAATAATCTTGATTTGAATCGCGAGAATGAAAATATAGATTTTTTCTATATAACAAATGCATTCAAAACTATAAATGAATGGTTTTCAGATAAAAAACAATCTGATTTAACAAAATTTAATGAATATCTAGATGAGAATGTTAAATTTATATGGTATGAAGTTGGAGATAATGTTGATTCTGTAGATTTATTTACTAGATTAAATATTGGTAAAATTCCATTAACAAGTGCAGAGTTGGTTAAAGCTATGTTTTTAAGTAAAGATAATGAAGATAATATTAAAGAAGAAAAGCGACAAGAAATTGCTTTACAATGGGATAATATAGAAAAAAGATTGCACGAAGATAGATTATGGTATTTTTTAACTAATGATTCTTCTGGTAATTATCAAACAAGAATTGATCTTATTTTAAATTTGATTGCCAATAAACAATCAAATAATAAAGAAAAATATTATACTTTCTTTAAGATTGATGCGATGAGAAAAGAAAAATCATTACAAGCAATTTGGGAAGATATACAACATACTTTTTTGATATTAAATGACTGGTTTGAAAATCATGACTTATATCATAAAATTGGTTATCTAATTACTTCAGGCTATATGTCATTAGTAGAACTATTTAATCTATCAAAAGGAAAGGACAAAGAAACATTTGTTGAGGATTTAGATAAAAAGATTATTGAATCTATATCAATTGATGAAAATTATAGTGATTTGACTTATGAAAAATCAGGAGATTGCGAAAAAATAACAAGGTTATTAGTTTTGTTTAATGTAGAATCAGTAAGAAGAAATGGAGAACAAACACAATGGTTTCCATTTGATAAATTTAAAGAACGAACTAGTGGTAAAATTACATGGAGTTTGGAACATATTCATGCACAGCAGTCTCAAAAATTAAAAACAATTGAAGAATGGCATGAATGGTTAAGATTACATTTAGAGTCAATTAAAGGACTTGATAGTGATAATTCAGTTTTGATAAAAGAAACACAGGATGCAATTGATGATGAAAATTTAAAACGTTCTAAATTTGAAGAATTATTTATTAAAATATATGAAAAATTAACTCAACAAACAAAATATGATATTAATTCAATTGCAAATCTAGCATTATTAAATACAGAAGATAATGCTGCTTTAAACAATTCGACTTTTGATGTTAAAAGAAACAAAATTGTAGAGATGGACCAAAATGGTAAATATATTCCATTTTGTACAAGAATGGTATTTTTGAAATATTATACTCCTTCTAATAACAATCAATTACATTTTTGGGGTCAAAAAGATATGGAAGCATATATTAATGCTATAAATAATGTTTTAAAAACATATTTGAATGGTAATAAGATTATTTTCAGTGGCAAGGAGGAAAATTAATATGACAAAATTATATAATTTTATTGAAATATTTAAAGAACCTGTCATATCTGAAAATGGGGAATCTATAAACATAAAAAAAATAGAAATTCCTTTAATACAACGTGATTATGCACAAGGAAGGGTTGATTCTGATACTAATAGGGTAAGAAAGAGATTTTTAGATGCATTATATGATGCATTAACAACCAAACCTATTACATTAGATTTTGTTTATGGAGATATAGAACTTGATGGGAAAATGATTCCATTAGATGGTCAACAAAGATTGACCACATTGTTTTTGTTACATTGGTATGCTGCTAAGAAAGAAAACATTTTATTTGATGAATATGAGTTTTTAAAACATTTTAGTTACGAAGTTAGATATAGTGCAAGAGATTTTTGCTCTTATTTGATAGATTTTAATCCGAAGTTTGATAAAAAAAATATTTCAGATGAAATAATTAATCAACAATGGTTTCCGTATGATTGGCTAAAGGATCAAACAATAAAATCAATGCTTGTGATGCTTGATAGCATAAATGAAAGATTTAATAGTCTTGCAGATATTTGGGAAAGATTAAAAAATGATTCAATAACTTTTTATTTTTTGCCAATTAAAGAAATGGGATTAACAGATGAATTATATATAAAAATGAATTCAAGAGGTAAACCTTTAACAATGTTTGAAAATTTTAAGGCAGAATTAGAACGTGAAATAAAGACATATAATAAAGAAGTTGGCGATAGAATTTCTTCGAAAATTGACAAGGATTGGACTGATTTGTTATGGAATTTTAAAGATAGTCAAAATCTAACAGATGATTCATTTTTACACTATTTTAGATTTATATGTGATGTTATTTGTTACAAAAATGATGACACTCCATATGGAAAAGAATTTGATGAAATAGAATTAATTAAAGAGTATTTTGATTCTCATAATCCTAATATAGAGTTTAATATTAATATTTTAGAATCATATTTTGATTGCTGGACTGAAGTATCAAGATTTAATAAGATAGATAATTTCTTTAATAATCTAATATCAAAAGAACATGAAACCAATAAAATTAAGATTGAAAACAGATATGATATAAATATATTTGCAGATTGTTTAAAAAATTATGGATTATATTTAGAAAATAGAAACGCAAGACAATTCCCTTTAGGTAGATTCATATTATTATATGCAATAATTGATTATTTACTAAATAAGAATATTATTGATGATGATCAATTTAGAAGGAGATTGCGTATTATTAATAATTTAATATACAATTCTGATGATGAAATGAGTAATAGTACCAGCAGAACTGGTGGTAATAGAATGCCTGCTATTTTAAAACAAGTCGATAGTATTATGATAAATGGAATTATAAGCGAAGAAATAGATTTGGGATTTAATAGTAAGCAATTGCAAGAAGAACGTGTTAAATTAAAATGGACATCTGAAAATGAAAATTTAGCTGAATCATTATACAGGTTAGAAGATAGCGAATATTTATATGGGCAAATTGGTATAATAGGACTTGAAAACTATAATTTGTTTGATAGATTTAATGAATTATTTTCTTGCAAATTAGATTTAGTTGATTGTGCTCTTATGTCTATAGGTAATTATGGACAAACAGACAAATGGAGATTTCAATTAGGAACCAAAAATCCTGAATCAAAAAAAGCATGGACAAGATTATTTCATAGTGGTTCATTCGGGAATTTTGAAGAAACAAAAAGAATATTAATAGAATTGTTGTCAAAGAGTGAACATATTACTGAAGATGTTTTACAAAAAGTTATAGATGACTTTTTGAATGAATGTGAAACAAAAAATCTATATCCATGGAGATATTACTACGTAAAATATGATTCTTTTAGACCAGGCAAATTTGGAAAGTATTATTGGGATAATCAAGCAGCAGAACCATATGTTTTTTCAGCTATGGCGACTGATCTGCATGTATCGCAAAACGCATATATGCCATTCTTAAAAGCTATAGATAAAGGTAATCAATTAGATAAAGATGATTTTGGACGAAGTATAGTTCGTGACGACTGCAGAATAATATCCAAGAATAATAGTTATATTTATTTTAAAAATAATAGTGATGAAATTTTAAAAGTTGTTAATATTAACCAACAAAACGGTATAGATACTGAAGACAGAATTAAGAAGATTTTGTCAATATAACTATGAAAAACTTCAATATATAGTATTGAGGTTTTTTCTTGCATATAAATATAAAAATATTGCTGTAAATGAACAATATTTTACATTTTTATGTAAAATAATATATGTAAGACTTTATGGGTAGGTATATGAAAGTAATTAATTATGAAAAAACAAATGGCTCTTTTAAAGTTAAGTATCTTGATGATGATCAAGTAGTTTATGGAACGATAAATATTGATAAAGATTCATTATTTATAGATGAAGGATTTGGATCATTAGATACTGAATCATTAAATCAAGCACTAAATATCTTAACTGACTTATCTAGTAATGATAAATTAATAGGTGTAATATCACATGTTACAGAACTTATTGGTAGAATTGATAATAAAATAATTGTTAATAAAACTAGTACTGGTAGTAAGTTAAGTATAGAGTCTAACTAATAAATTAAGTACACGATTGTGTGCTTTTTATTTGACTTTTTCATTATTTTGTATATAATATATTTTAACTTAATTAGGGGTGTTAAAAGTGAAAAAATATAGTAGTGATCTAATAAATAGATATATCAATGGTGATGATATAACTACACATGATATTGATGAACTTGAAAATGATAAAGATTTTATGATGCAGGTTATTAGTGTATCAGGGGACAATAATTTCTATAATTTATGTTCTGATAATGTTAAATGTGATTATGAATTTGTTAAATATTTAATAATAAAATTTAAGCATAAAATAGATTTTGTATGTGAAGTTGCTGATTATTTTTTAAGTCATGTTGGAAAAGAACTTGAAACAACTGAAATTTATACAATAATGTTTGAGATAACAAAAGGAAACAAATCATTAAATAAAAAATATTTTCTTGTTCCTTTGGCTAAATATGATAAAGAAAAATTAATAATTGAATTATATAAGAAAAGTGAAGAAGATAAAGAAATTTTAGAATATTTTGGTATGGGATTTTGCTATATTTACGCGGAATATAAAGGATACGAGGAGACTTTAAATTACTTTGCTAAAAGAATGATAAATGATATAATCCATGAAAACAATAAGAGTTTAGAAGATATGTTACATAAACAATTTAAAACTAAGGATGAAGTAAGTAGAACTAAATTAAATAGTTTTTATATTAGTTTTATTGAAAAATATGATTCATCTTTAGCAAGTTATACATGTGTACATTTAAATATTTTAGATGAAGTAAAAGAGGAAACAAAAAGAATTATTGATAACTTTGAAAAACATAATGAGAGAATAGAAAAAGAAAAATATGAAAGAGCTATAAATGAATCATATGATTATATTTTATCAACTGATACTATTTTAGGATCTGACTGTCTTTTATATTTTGTAGCAAGAGAACTTAATATACTTGATAAAGTTATTAAATATGATGATTCGCCACAAGCTTTAAAAGATATTGCTATAGAGCAAATGGATGAAGTTTTTGATGAAAAAACTGGTGAAAGTTTTACAACATATGTATTAAATACAGATATAAATGAAAAAAGAATATATCTTAATGTTAAAAGAATATTAAATGGTATTATATTTGGCGATGGAACATATCAGTTAATTGAAGCATCACAAGATATAAACAAAAAAGATAAAGGAATAGTGTTAGAAGTAAAGTTTAGAAAAAAAGATAAATAATTATATAAAACAAAAGAGATTAATTTTACTTTATCACTTCAATTTTGTAAATACAGTATCCTCTTTTTAATGGAAAATTTAGTCATTATTGAAAATTACATATATTTATAGTATAATATAGTCAATAAATTTGGTAGGTGTGTGTATGAAAAAAGAAAAAGGTATTTTAGATAAAAGGGTAACTTTTGAATGGATAATATTTATAATTATAGTTGGAATGATTGTTGTGTTAATAGTAAATGATGATGGTTCTTCTAGTAATAGTAATACAAATGCTAATAATGATATGGTTTGTTATGAAGATGAAGATGGAAGAATTGTATGTGATGAATATTATAATCCGGCTAATGATAGGGAATATGAAATAAGAACAGGATATGATGGATAAATATATTCTGTTTTTTGTTATCTATGTAAATTAAAATAATTATTGTAAATCAAATGTTAATAACTTGTTTATAGGTAATATCATATTTATTATGTATTGTGTATGTTTTTATTAAAAATGTTAATGTAAAATATATTGTAAATAAAAATGTTAATAAAAAGCACAAGTAAATTAATAATTATATGATAATATGTAATTAGGGAGGAAGAAATATGTATGATATAGATAGATTTATTAAAATGCAGGAACTTTATTATGAAATAGCACTTTCTGAAATAAAAGATGGATATAAAAGAACTCACTGGATATGGTATATATTTCCACAATTAAAAGGCTTAGGTCAGAGTTATAATTCAGAATATTATGGACTTTATAGTGTTGATGAAGTGATTGAATACATGAGAAATCCATATTTAAGAAACAATATGATTGAAATATGTAATGAATTATATAAATTAGATGATAGTATAGAAAATATATTTGGTTATCCAGACTATCTTAAGTTAAATTCATGTATGACATTATTTGAATATTCTATTCCAGAAGAAAAAATATTTGGTAAAATAATAGATAAGTTTTATAATGGTAAGAGAGACAGTGTTACTTTAGAGATGTTAGATAGGAATAATAATGTATGAATTATAAAAGTGATTTGGATATGTTTATTAATGAAATTATAAATATAAACAAGAATGATAGTTTAATTATTCCTAAAAATGAATTTTATCAAAATAAAAATATTAACTTCATAGTTAGTAAATATAAATATAATAATAAAAATAAATCCAAATTATATAAGTTTTCATCTACTTTATTAGTTTTAAATAATAAATGCTATTTAGAAAGAAAGAATTTAATGAATAAATTAAATTTAGATAAAAAAATATTTAAGAATTTAAAAAAATGCAATTTAAAAAATATAAAATTAATTGGGAATATTCTTGTAAATTATTTTCAATATAAAATCAAGTTAATTTTTTTAGAAGAACTTATAGATACGGCTTTAGTATTTGACTTATCAATATTCAATTTAGATTGTGATGAAGAAATTATAAAAAGGAAATTATTAAATTATGAAATGCTTGGTGAAAATGAGTATTTCATAAATAATAAAAAATATTTAGTTAATGAAAAAGGACAATGTTTTTTAAATTCAGTATTTATGAATGCTACAAAAAAGGAAGAAGATATTTATTGTAATATTTTTGATTTTGATGTAATGGAAAAAGAAATGCCTGTGGATAAGCATGTAGAATATTGTTATGAAGTTTTTTCAATATTTAATAAGCAAGAAAAATATAGAAAAATTATTAATAATTTTTGTAGTAAATTTGATGGTGATTTAGGTGCTTCATTTAAAAAAAATTGTAGAATTATCCAGGGTGCATGCTAAGAAATTTAAAAAATTTTATGAATCATATTTTCAATTAATTAGATTTGCTTCGTTATATTATAGCTCTGATGCAATAGTTAAATATACTGAAAGGGATACAAGTCAAAAAATTAAATTTGATGGTATAGTAACTAGTGGTGATAATGAAGATAAAATAGAAATTACTACAGTTAATTATAATAATGAATATAAAAAAGATATGAAAAAATTAAATCAATTTGATATAGTTAATGTGAAGTGTTTTTATGCTGATGATTTTGAAAAAGATTTCATTGATAAAATAGAGCAAGCAGTATGCAAAAAAGCTGAAAAGAAAAACTCTTATGACAATACTATAACTTTAGTAGTGTATGTTACTGATGTTTCTGGACTTCGAGGTTCTAACTTAAGAAATGAAAATTATTTTATTGAGATTACTAATTATTTAAAAAAGACAAAATTTATATTTAAACATGTTTTTATTTTAATTGAAGGATTTTATCTTTCAAATTATAAAGTTGAACCTCAATTAATTCAAATTAAATAAATAAAAATTATGAAATTAACACAATAGAAAAAATTAAATGATATAATCAGTTTGTAATTATTTTTTGAATTACAAAAAATATAATATTTCTTATATTGGAGGTGTTAAAATGAAATACAAATTAAGCGAAATATTAAACATTTATAAGCCGGAGGAGTTAGATGAATTTTTAAAAGAAAAGTCTAATATTACATTAAACGAAAAAAATCTTGTGTATGATGATGTAAAAAAATATTGGTCTTTTGTAGGGGAAACAGAATATAATGCTTCTACGATTGATATGCTTTCTAATCCTGGCAAGGGTCTAATTGAAAGAATTACAAATGGTATTGATGCTGTTTTAGAAAAAGCAAAGGATGATTATAAAATTGAAAATCCAAAAAGTTCGGAAGAAATTGTGAAAATTGCTTTTCCGAGATATTATGAAAATAAATGTAATATTTTAAATGGTAATAGTAATAGACAAAATGCTGTTGAAACTGAAAATAAAGTAATTGTTGCGATTAACGATAGTAAAAAATCAAATAGGCCTACAATTGATGTACTTGATAGAGGGTGCGGTATAAAAGGTGAAAATTTTATCAATACAATATTATCTATTCATAAGGGCAATAAATCAAAAACTGATAAAAATTATTTAATTGGTGCGTTTGGTCAAGGAGGTTCGACATCTTTACCTTATTCATATGCTACTATAATTTTATCTAAAAAAGATAATAAATTTTATTTTACTATTGTAAAACAATGTGTTTTTGAAGATTTAAAAATGAAATCGTATTTGTATTTTTCACCTGATGCTAATGTTGCTGAGGTTGAAAATGATAACGTTGAGCATAAGGATGGTTATATTAATGATTTTATTAAACAAGAATCTGGTACATTTATCAGAATGATAGATATGGAAATTCCTAAAGAATATAGAATGAACGATGTAGTTAAGCCTGGAATGTTAGGTGATTTTATTAATACTGAATTATACAATGTTGCTTTACCTGTTAAGGTGATTGAAAATAGAGATAATTTTGTTGAAAATAAAAATTCTCAAAATAGAATTTCCTATGGTTCTTTCTTTAAAATGTTTACATGGAAATATGCTAAAAAAGATATGTTTGGTACAATTCGTATAGAACACAATAATAGAGAATACAAAATTAATTATTATGTTATATTGCCAGAAGATAAAAGCCTTTGGGGTAAAGATGGAGAATGTAAGAAGATTGTTAACTTTTTTAATGTTCACTTACAACCAATTATCTATACAGTTAATGGTCAATATATAGCAGATGAATCTTTTACGAAATTAAAAAATAGAGGATTAAGCTTTTTACAATATAGATTATTAGTTGATATTAATTTAGACGTTTTAGGAAAAGAAAAATATGATTTTTTTACGTCAGATAGATCTAAAATTAAAGACTCAGATTTAACAAAAGGGTTCTTAGATAAAGTTATAGATGCTCTTGTAAATGAGCCAACTATTAAAGAATTAAATGATGAAATTGCTAACATGAGTGTTTCTTCAAATATTGATGAATCTTTGCTAAAAGATATAAGTAATAGTGTTAAAGCATATTATAGTAAATACTTAAAATCTGGAAAAGTTTTATCATCTGGGAATGGACATAAAAATACTCCTACTGATGAGGAAATATATTATGATGAATTCCAGGAATTTAAAATAACTACTTCAAAGCAGATATTTTATTCTAATGAGGCTGTAAATATTGTTGTTACAACTAAAGCAAAAAAGAGCATAAATGATAAAGCGAATATATTAATGTTTATAAGTGGAAAACAATATAATAATTTTACACCTGCTTATATGAATGGAAGAATTAGTTATAATGTAAATGATTTAAGGGTTGGAATGCATAATATACAGTTTGACTTATATGAAAGTGGTGGATTAAAAGATAGAACTGATAAGTTTGAATTTGCTATTGTTGATGATATAAAAGAGAAAAATGGAAAAGAACAAAAATCTAAGGATTTAAATTTTGATATAAAATTAGTTGATGATAAAGAACTAATTGCTGATATAATAACAGATGATGTTAATAAAAAAATAATTATTCAATTATGTTTAACTCATCAATTATTAGTTGATAAAATATATGGTAGAACATCAAGTAATGATCAAATTCAGGGGTTAAAAAGTAAATTAATTAAGCCATTGGTATTTTATTTGTTATTTAATAGAGAAAATTATGATAAAATAGAGACATCAGAAAGTAAAAACGAATGGATATTAGCATTTTGCAATACAATTAATGTTAGTTTTTTTGAAAAAAATGATTAATAGTATAGCAATGTAAATATTATTAAAAGGAGAAATTAATCAATAATTGAAATTAATTACTATTTCTATTATTGGTTATGTGAGTGACAGAATGGAAAAAGTTAATAAATAGTCAAAAAATAATATTCAAGAAAATATAAATAAAGTATGTGAGTTATTTCTGGAAATGATTTTGTGTATAATGATGATTTTCATGATAATTTAAAAAATTATCAAGATAAAATAAATCATAGTATTAAGAAAAATGGTGAATCAGAAAGAAGATTTCATACTAAATGGTTAAATATGATGTATCCTAGATTAAGACTTGTTAGAAATTTATTAAAAGAAGATGGTGTAACATTTATAAGTATTGATCATAATGAAATGGTTAATTTAGTAAAAATATGAGATGAAATTTTCAGTGCTGACAATAGATTAGGAATTATATCTGTAGTTAACAATATGAAAGGTAGATCCGATTCTGCTTTCTTTGCTATTTGTAATGAATATTTAATTTGTTATGCTAAAAATAAAGATCTATGTAGCATTAAAGGATTAGAATTAAGCAATGATGAATTAGATAATGATTATAAATTGAAAGATGAAATATCTGAATATAAGTTAGTTGGACTTAGAAAAACTGGTTCTAATTGGAAAAGAGAAGACAGGCCATTTATGTATTATCCTATTCTATATAAAGATGGTAAATTTGATACTATTACAGGCGATGAATATCAAAAAATTTATAATAAGCAAACTGGATTTTTTGATGATAATTATGTTGAAAATTTAATAAAAATATGAGAATTTAGATTTTATGTTTATACAGCCAATGAATAAATACATTAATAAAGGATAAATCATTATTAACAGATGAAGAAATAAGATATGCATCTAATAATAATACTCACATTGATTTTCTTATATATAACGAGATAAGTAAGAAACCAGTTTTAGCAATAGAAGTTGATGGATATAAATATCATAAAGAAAGTACACAACAATATGAAAGAGATAAATTAAAAAGAAATATATTATTTAAATACAATATTCCATTGTTAAGACTTAAAACGAATAAAAGTGGTGAAGAAAGTAGTATTAAACATAAATTAAGAACAATAAATAAAATTAGAATATTGAAAGGAAAGAGTGGTAAAATAAAGTGTATAGTGAAGAATTATTAGATGGAAAAGTAGATAAAGGGATTAGAATATTAATAGGAGACTTTTCTATAATATGGAATTTATATGAAAAATATGTTATCAATAAATTTAAAGATAAAATAAAGAATTATAAAGATATAAGAAATAATGATATATTTCAAGAGGATATACATGAATGTATGATCACAGAATATAGAAATAATAATTTTTTGTATTCTAGTAATCATAAGGAAATTGTTGATAACAGCTTTAATATGTTAAGAAAATACATTGAAGAAAAATGTATTGAATATAATAAAAAATTTAATAGCTATACAATTATAAATTATTTTAATATTGTCGTTATGAAAGCTAAAAAGGAAGTGTATAACTTATTCGATAGTAATATTGAAATAGATAATTGGGATAGTTATTCAAAATTACATTTATTATTAATAGTTATGTATAGAGTAAGAAATAATATGTTTCATGGCACTAAAATTATAACAAAGTTAGAAAATGAAAGAGAATTATTTATTATATGTAATAATATAATGCTTCTTCTTTTAGGACCAATAGACCATATAATTTATATTATTAATTAATAAAGGAGAAATAAATGAAATATTCAGAGTTATTTGAAAAATTTTGGGAAATTAATAAGAACTCATTACAATGTGAAATACAAAAAAATACAGAAAGAACATATAAAAGTTTAATGAAACAATATATTGTTGTTGATAGTAATCCAGATAAGGACATTGATTTTGTAGATAAATATATTAAAGATAAGAAAAGTACTTCAATGCAAAAAATGCATTTAAAATTTTGTAAGTACTTAGAAAAAGTAACTAATAATAAATACTTTTCAAGCTTGGAAAATAGAAATATTAATATTACGCCAATAGAAAGAAGATTAGATATCCTAAAGGAAAGTCATGGATATTTTAAAATATCGGAACTTGCTGAAAAATATGATGTTGATCAAAGTACTATTAATGATGATATTAAAAAAATTGAAAATGGTATTAAATTTATGGGTACTGAAATAAATCCTACTATAATTTGTGAAAAAACTAAAAAAAGATATGAAGATACAGTACATCCAGTTTTTCTTGCGTTAAATTTGACAGAGGTTAATACTCTTATGAAAATTTTACCAGAAATACTTAATGAAATAGATTCGGAATCTTTAGAACGAAAGCAACAGATAAAAATGATTAATAGTATTATTGAAAGAATGAAATTTCAATTATCTGACTATGCATGTAAAAGAATAAAAATAGAACGTAAAGATATAAAACTTAAATTTATTTCTGAAAAAGATATAGTAGAAAATGAAGACAGTAAATTATGTTTTTTATGTAAAGGAATGACAAATGATTGCACTATTACTTTAAATGGTATAAATGAATATGTAGGAAGAATAATAAGATATGAAGATTATTATGCCATTGAAACTACTAATGGAGAAATTGTTAAAATAGAAAAAGAAGACAATGTTTCGTATAAAACAGAATAAAAAATAGAATTTCGGCACTGTTCCAAAGCTTTTCTTCTTTTCTTTTGCTATTATGTTCTTATCAAAGGGAGGTAATAGAATTATGGAAGAAAAGAAATATGAGTTATTAAAGAAAGAAATTGAAGATATTCAAAGGATGGATGTCAATAATAAATACTTTAAAGATGTTGTCATATTGATATCTAGTATGCAAAATGAAGATGGAACATTTAGACTTATAAATATTCCAGTTCCAAATGATATAAATGATTATTATAATAATGAAACAATGTATATTTGTGCTTCAATTTATATTAAATCATATTTGTATGATAAGGAATGGTTTGAAGAAAACATAGGTATTGAAAAATTAGAAAAAGTACTTAATAAGATATCAAAAACGTTTTTATGGGGTCATGGTTACGATGCTTTAACAGTTCAAATAAAATATATGAAAATGTTTTTTTGATAGTGGTGTAAAATCATTTATAGATATTTATTGTGGTATTAATGAAAGTTTTACTTATATGATAATTCTTATAATCACTAGTTATCAAGAAAGAATAAGAAATAACAATTTTAATTATGGATTTGGTAATTATGAAAAAGAAATTAAGGAGGTTGTAGAAAAATATGAAAAGTAAAATATTTGTATATGGAACACTAATGAAGAATATGAGGAATCATTATTATTTAGAAGATTCAACTTATATGGGAGAAACAGAAATTTCTGGATATGAAATGTATGATTTAGGATATTATCCTGGAATCGTAAAAGGTAATGGTATAATAAAAGGTGAAGTATATGAAGTAACTGAGGATGTAATGAAAAAAATAGATATTCTTGAAAATGAAGGAAATTTATATTTAAAAAAAGAAGAAAATACTTTATTTGGAAAAGTATATATTTATGTTTATAATAAAACTTTATATAATATGAAAAAAATACCATATGAAATGCAACCCTATAATAAATTAATGTATTATGTTGCTTATGGTTCTAATATGCTTAATGAAAGATTTATGAATTATATAAAAGGCGGATTATGTCGTTTTAATGGTAAATATTATAATTCATGTAAAAATATAAGTGAGCCACTGAAATCAATTAAAGTAAATATACCTTATGATATGTATTTTTCAAAAAACAGTTCTAAATGGAACGAAAGCTCTGTATGTTTTTTAGATAATTCAAAATCTGGATTTGCATATGGTAAAGGATATCTTATTACTAAAGAACAATTTGATGATATACAAAAGCAAGAAGGAATTTATTGGTATGGAAAGATAATAAATTTAGGCGAAATTGATGGTTTCCAAGCTTATACATTTACTAATGATAAAAATTTGAGTCATAAGGGATATGAATCAATTTCAAAAGAATATTTAGAAGTGTTAAAATTAGGGCTAAAAGAGACTTATAATGAACTTACTGATGAAGAAATAGAAAAATATATTATTAACTGTACAAAATAAATATTTTTAATATAAACGTAATAATTGGTATTAAGAAGTTTACAAACAATAACATTTTATGTTAAAATCAGTTATAAGAAGCAAAAGCGTTGACTTCTCAATAAGGTTGCTTCTTTTTATATTCAAATTTTAATAGAAAAAAAGACATTATTGAATCAAAATATTTGTATAATAAAGAATAATATAAATCATTATAAATAATAGGCTTACACAAAATAAGTCTATTTTAATTGCTAAAAATAAATGATATAATTTTGTTATAGAGGTAAACATGAATATAAGAATTGAAAAAGTACTAGAACGTGATATAGATTTATTAATAATAAATAAGATAATTGATAGTGATAAACTATTAAATCTATTCTTAAATAAGATTAATAAAGTAAATATAAAATTGTAAGTATAGAGCATTCGCAAATAGATAAAGAATTAGGTGAATAAATGAATAATGAAGAATATGAAAAAATAGTAAATAATGTATATCCAGGTCTTACTCATTATGTAAGAGATATGGATTTAGATGAAGAATTAATAAATAAATATAAGGTAAATGATATAATACTAGAAAGGGCATTTACAGATTGTACATCATTAATAAGTGGTCTTACTAAAAATGTAAGATATTCTATCTTTTCTAATGATGCTCATTACATAGGAGAACTAAAAAATAGTAGGGCACCACTCGTACATATTTTAGATTTAGATTCAGTATTTAAAGTATTAGATGTATATAAAAAAGATAATAAAACTTTAATAACACTCTTACATATACCATTTGAATATATAAACATATTTAAAAAAGTTAGTAATAATTTAGATGAAATGGCTATAAAACAAGCAAGAAAAAGATTTGAAGATTGCTTAAATAGTAAAATAATAAGTGAATTCGATGATGAATGGTATAAAAGAACATCTTTTCCTCTTGGTATGACAGAAGATGGAAAAATGTTTCCACTAGAAAAGCGAAAAGATTAATTTACATTAACTAAACACACATTTACATTCACTATGTAAATAACAATTAAAAGTAATATAATATATGATAAAATAATATAAATAAGAGAGGTATATTTATGAAGTTATTTAGAAAAGCAATATTAGTAATTCATGGGTTTGCAGGAGGAGTATATGATCAAGAATATCTAACACATAGATTAGAACTTATTAGTAATTATGATGTATATACTTTTACATTACCTGGACATGATGGAGATTTTAAACATAAGATTACATATAAAGATTGGATTAAAAAAGTTGATCATGAAATGGAATTTTTAATTAATAATGGTTATAGTACGATATATGTTATAGGGCATTCCATGGGAGGAGTTTTAGCGTCTTATGCTGCTAGTAAATATAAAGAAGTAAAGAAACTTGTTTTAGTTGCTCCTGCTTTTAGAATATCTGGTTATGAACAAGAAAAAATAAATCTTAATACTGCACTTAACGCAACACCAAAAATATTTGAAGAATATGGTGCTAAATTAGTAGCAAATAGATTACTTAAATTACCTGCGAATTGTTATTTAGAATTCTTTAAATTAATAAAAGAATTACAAAACACACCAAAAGATATAAAAATACCAACATTAATATTTAGAGGTAATAAAGACTTTATAGTTCCACAAGAATCAGTAGAACATGTATATAATGAAATACAAAATCCACATAAGAAAATAGTATTACTTGATAAAACAACACATGATGTATTTAGAGAAAAATTAAAAGAAGAAGCAACTGATATAATAATTGGATTCTTTAAAAATAGTTATCCAATAGAAATATTAAATGATTTAATAAAGGATACGTATACAGATGAATAGTATGGAATATGATTACGAAAATAATATTATTAAAAATAATGAATATGAATTTAATGATACAACAATTAAAAGAGGTAAAGATTATTATGAAAATGGTATGGTCTTATCAGTAATAAAATCAAATCATAAGTATACTGCTAAAGTTGCTGGTAGTGCAGATGAATCTTATACAGTAAATGTTGAATATGATAAAGATGAAGATTATTATGATTATGACTGTACTTGTCCTTGTGAATATCCATGTAAACATATATATGCAGTTTTAATGTCAATAAAAAATAAAAATTATATAAAAGCAACTCTTAAAAAAGAAATAGATAAGACAGGAATAGATATGCATACATTAATATCAAAAATACCTGCTAAAGAGTTAAAAGATTATTTGTTAAATGCTAAATATAAAGATAGTGTTGCATTTGAGATGGGAGCATTTAATGATTACTTTAAGAAATATTTACCACTTGTACAATATGAATACTATTATAATAATATATATAATTCATTAATTATGAATGATGATTATGCATTTAAGAAAATAATAACAGAATCAATAAATGATATAAAAGAAAATATAAGAGCATCACTATTTAGTGAATCATATAAGATAGTTAAAGCAATAATAGAAGCGTATCATGATAGTAAGATTCTAAATGAAGAAAAAACTATTATAGATCTAATGCCATCACTTGCTATGTATTTAAGAGTTACATATAGAAAATCTAATGATAATATAAAAGAAAACATAGATAAATGGATAAAGCATTTAGAAGATAATAATTATTATGATAACTTTTATTTAGAAGATATGATACTTTCAATGAAATAAGGGGTGTCTTATTTCTTACTTGAATAAAAGTATAAAAACATATAAAATAATAATATAGGATATGTTTAAATCATAATAGGATTTTAAATTAGAAAGAAGAGATGATAATGAACAATTATATATGTAAAATAGCCGACTTAAATGAAATGAATACAAAATGGGATTATGAAATAAGTATACATCCTGGTGATATATCATGGAGTCTTTACAAAACAAAATTTATTGAAAGCGCTAAAAAGGGTAATAGAGTTTCATATTATGGAATATTAAATGGTAAAATAATATGTGAAGCAACAGCTATTTTCAATAAAGAAGATGTTGAAGGATTAGATGAAATATTTGATGGTAAAACTGCATATTTATGTGCTTTTAGAACTAATAAAGAAGAAGAAAATAAAGGATATTTTGGTAAATTATATAGATATATGGAACAAGATTTAAAATCTAAAGGATTTAATAGATTAGTTTTAGGAGTTGAACCTGTTGAAGTTAGAAACATACAAATATACTTTAAGATGGGATTTATAAATTATTTAAAATCAGATTATGAAGAATATGCTAAAAGAAGTGCTGATGGAGAAAGTGAAAAAATACTTGTAAATTATTATTATAAAAAGATATAGAATAAACATAATAAATATGTTAGAATATACCTCATTAAAGAGGTGTATTTTTTTATGACGAATGTTGATTATAAAGTAAGAATTCCTTCAATAGAAGACTTTGATGAAGAAAAAGGATTATTCGTATTAAAAGAACATATAAATGATATAGAATGCACATCTTTATCATATGAAATAAAAAATATTTTAATATTTGAAAGAAAAATAGCATTAATGGAATTAAAATCACAACATTCAAATAAACTTGGATATGGTTATTTTTCAAACAGTACTTATTATCAAAATTATTATTATCATCAAGGCCAAATAAGTTATGATGGTGATTTATTAAGTAGTTTATATATATTACCAATAATAGAATTATCAGAAAGTGCTTTTGATGAACTAATGAAAGATATAGGTGAATCAGAAACAGAAATAACTTTAGGTAAATATCCAACAGAAAGAATATATAATATTGACTTAAAAAATAGTGAAGCAATTTATACAAAGAAATCTTATACATTACCAATAGACTCTATTCCAAAAGGTTCATTTAAGAATATGCAGATATCAATGAAAAACTTTAAAGAAATAGAAATTGATGGTCAAAGTTATATAAGCTATAAATATAAAAATAAAAAAGAAAGAACAGTATATAAAGTAGAACCTGTAACTTGGTATATAGATAAAGAACATAAATTATTAATATGTAAAAAATTATTATTATCAGGTATATTATATGATTCTGATTATTATGATGAAAAGCCTTTTGAAGATAGTAATATATATAATTTTTTAAATAGTACGTTTTTAAATGAACTTATATTTCAGCATCAAGAAAAGAAAGTTGAAAATACAAGTGAAACATTAATGAAAATGCCTAGCGATGAAATAACTTCTTTATTAAATGAAATAAGATTATATGCAATGTATTATCATGGAGAAGAAGATATAGAAGAAATTATATCAACATTACTTGATAAATATAATAATGATTTAAATAACTTAATTAATAATGATGGATTAGTACTTTATACTGAAGAGGGACTACATAATAATTTAATATTAAGTTTAAATACATTACTAGATAAATTAAAAAGAAATGCAGATAATAATTTAGAGTATAATCGTATAATTGATTATATTGATAAATGTATAGATGGATTAAATGGTAAAATAAGTGATTCACCTAGTGAACTTTATCGTGACTTATGTAGAATAAATCATGATATATTACTTAACTTAAGCAGTAACACTAATAAAAGTGAAGAAATAAGAAGTAGAATAATAAGCTTATTAAGTGAAGATAAAAAGAAAATAGAAGAATATTTATCATATATTAGTACCCTTACACAAGGTATTAATTTAAGTCTTGATACTAAAACACTACCATATAAAAATATAAGTGAATATGAAAATTATTTTAGAATGAGATTACATCCAATATTAGAAAATATATTAAATATTTCAAAAAGTGAAGAGCATGATATACTTATTAAATCAAGAGAAGAAATGCTAAATAGAATAAGTGATGATAGATGTAATAAAGATTATATAAATGATGTATTAAGAGCAATTTATAAGAAAATAGGTAATTGTAATAATAACAATAATGAAATAGATTTAATTAAAAGTAATAATAAACATATAAATACATTATTAAAAGAAATATCTAATGAAATATTAACTATAATGGATATGGATAGTGAAATAACTGAAGAATTAAAAAGAATAGTAGATATTTATATACGTACAGATGATTTAAATGAAATAGTTAATATTTTAAATAATATATTGATAGAATTATATAAACTTCATGATAAATTAAATGCTAAACAAGAGAAAGTTATGAGAATAAGTAAATATTTCGTACAAAAATAGTTTGACAAGCCTATTATTAAGATGTATAATTTAATCAGTTTTGTTAGCAATGAAGTTAACAAGTAGTAATATAGAATTCTATACAGGAAATAGTAATCATTGACTGAGAGTTACTTTAGAGAGTCTATCTTATGAATTTCAATAATGGAGCTAAATCGTGATGAGCGTTATTCTATAGAGTGCTAATATTAGAACAAAGGTGGTACCGCGGATTTAATAGTGATTCGTCCTTTATGGATGAACACTATTTTTTATTTAAGAAAGGGAGCAAAAATGAAAGAAAAATTAGAACAAATTAAAGAAAATAGTTTAAGAAAAATTAATGAATCTAAAACTATAAATGAGCTACAAGAAGTAATGAAAGAACTTACAAGTAAAAAGAGTGAACTTACTGAAATAATGAAAACACTTGGTTCTTTAAGTCCTGAAGAAAGAAAAGAAATAGGAATGATTACTACTGAAATAAAAAGAGTAGTCGCAGATGCAAATAAACTAAAAGAAGAAGAACTTATTTCATTACAAAGTGTTCTTGATAGTCCAATTGATTTAACATTACCAGGGGTTGAAGTAAGTAGTGGTGTTCTTCATCCAATTACACAAATGTGTTATGACTTAAATGATGCATTCACATCTCTTGGCTTTGAAGTATTTAGTGAAGATGATATCAGTAGTGAAAAGTATGCATTTGATAACTTAAACTTTCCAGAAGATCATCCTGCTAGACAAACGATGGATACATTTTGGATAGATGGAACTGAAGATAAAAGTGGAACTGAAAGATTATGTTTAAGACCACACCTAACAGGTGGAAGTGTTAGATATTTACTTAAACATGGCGCACCAGCTAGATTTGTTTATCCTGGTAGAGTTTATAGAAATGAAAATACAGATGCTAGACATGAACGTGCATTCTTCCAATATGAAGCATTAATTGTTGATAAAAATATATCATTCTCACAAGGTATGGTAATGATTCAAACAATACTTGAGAAAGTGTTTGGTAGAAAAATAAATGTACGTATGAGAGAAGGATTCTTCCCATTTACTGAACCTGGATATGAAATTGATATGGAATGTCTAGTATGTGGTGGTAAAGGATGTAAAGTATGTAATCATAATGGATGGATAGAAGTTATGCCAGGTGGTGTAATTCATCCTAATGTACTAAAAAGTGCAGGACTAGATCCTGAAGAATGGACAGGATTCTATATAAATATTGGTCTTGATAGATTAGTTATGATGAGATATGGAGTAGACGATGTAAGATTATTCCATAGTTCTGATTTAAGATTCTTAAAACAATTTAAGTAGGAGGAAAAGAAAAATGAAAGTATCATTAAATTGGGTAAAAAAATATGTAAAATTACCTGAAAATATAAATACAAAAGAAATGACTAATGATTTAACACTTCGTACAGTAGAAGTAGAAGATGCTACTAATGAAAGTGATAAATTTCATGATATAATTGTTGGTAAAATTTTAGAAATAAATGACCATCCAAATGCTGATAAGTTAAGAGTATGTAAAGTTGACATTGGAGAAAGTGAACCTAAACAAATTGTATGTGGTGGAACTAATTTATATGTAGGAGAACTTGTAGTTGTATCTAAACCAGGTGCTGAAGTTTATTGGCATGGTGAAAGTGAACTTATGAAAATCAAAGATTCAAAGGTGCGTGGAGTAGACTCTTATGGTATGATTTGTGGAGCAGAAGAAGTATATTTAGAAGGACTATTCCCACCAAAAACTGAAGCAGAAATAGTAGATTTATCAAATATAGAATGTACAGTAGGTGAAAACATAAGTGAAGTTATTGATATGAACGATACAGTTCTTGAAATAGATAATAAATCACTTACTAATAGACCAGATTTGTGGGGCCACTATGGTATTGCTCGTGAATTATCAGCAATCTATAATACTGAACTTATTCCTTTAGAAAAAGTATCTATTAATGAAAAATTACCAAAATATAATGTTGAAATAGAAGATACTACTAAATGTCAAAGATATGTAGCAGTAGAAATAGAAAATGTATATGAAAAACAATCTCCAATATGGATGCAATCATCACTTATAAAAGCAGGTATGAGACCAATTAATGCAATAGTTGATATAACAAATTATGTTATGTTAGCAGTAGGTCAACCATTACATGCTTTTGATAGAACTCACGTTGATGGAAATAAAATAATCGTAAGAAATGCAGAAGTAAATGAAGAACTATTATTACTAGATAACAACAGTATTAAACTTACAACTGATGATTTAGTAATATGTGATGAAAATAGTCCAATGGCACTAGCTGGCATTCGTGGTGGTAAAAAAGATTCAATACTTCCTGAAACAACAGGTATAGTACTTGAAATAGCTAACTTTACTGCTAAAACTATAAGAAAAACAGGTAAAAGATTTGATGAAAAAACTGATGCATCAATACGTTATGAAAAGAATATTGATACAGAAAGAGTAGATGATGGACTAAATCTTGCATTAAAACTTTTTAAAGAAATATTCCCTGAATCTAAGGTAGTTGCATTTAATGATGTATATCCAGTTAAAACTGAAAATGAAAAAATAGATGTAAGTGAAAAATTCTTAAATGAAAGATTAGGTAAAGTTTTACCACGTGAAACTATTACAAATATATTAACTCATTTAGGTTATGAAGTAGAATATAAAGATGGAATATATCATACAGTAGTTCCTACATGGAGAAGTACTGGAGATGTATCTTTAAAAGATGATGTAATGGGTGATATTGCAAGACTTCTATCATTTGAAAGTTTTGAAAAACAACCACTTACTATTAAGTTTGATAAAGCAGTTCGTCAAAATAATGTTATTTTAGAGAGAAGAATTAAAGAATATTTGTCAGTAAGATGTGGATTTAACGAAATATTTACTTATCCATGGGTAGATATTAAATATATAAATGCAGCTTCAATTGATACAAACAATCTAGTTAAACTAGCAACACCACCATCACCAGAAGAAGCATATTTAAGAAGTTCACTTGTTCCTGGTATGTTAGAATCTATATCTAAAAATTTAAGATACTTTGATTCATTTAAGATGTATGAAATGGCTCAAGTATTTGAAAAAGGTGTTTATCATGAGTCAAGTGAGGATGAAACATTACCAATTCATAAGAAACTTTTAACTGGATGTATAGTAGGTAAAGATGCTAAAGAAATATTCTACGAGTTAAAAGGTGTACTTGAACATATATGTGAATATACTCATATGGAAAAAATTAGTTTCAAAGAAGGAACTAAACCATCATGGGCAGATATTAATGCTCATTTAGATATAATACTTAATGATGAAGTTATTGGTAATATTTGTTTATTAAGTGTAAAAGCAATGAATGATTCAAAAATCAAAAGAACAAATGTAGCAATCTTTGAAATAAATGTAGATAAGTTAATACCTTATCCATCAAGAACAAATGAATTTAAACATATACCAGTTCTTCCATCTATAGAAAAAGATTTATCATTAATAGTAGATGAAAATGTTACTTGGGAAGAACTTACTAAATATATTAAATCAAAAGTAAGCAGTATTAAATTTATAGAAGAATATAGAGGTAATCAAATACCTGAAGGTAAAAAATCTATTATGTTAAGAGTTACATTCGACTCAGAAAATACAACTCTTACAAGTGAAGAGATTAATTCTAAATTAGAAGCAATTGTTAGAACTTTAAATAGAATGTGTGGAGCAGAGCTTCGTGAATTATAATATTGATTTTGACTTACTTAGAAATGATTTACTTAATTATTTCTATTCACTAGCATTCACTGTTAATATGGCAGCAGTACTAGAATCAGATAGAGTAAAGAAAGCAAATAACGAAGAACTTATAATAATCGCACAAGAAAACAATTTTAATTTAGAAAATTATTTAATAAAAAAATTAACATATTAAAAGTCTATTTCAAATTTAAATAGACTTTTTCTTTTAGAACTAATTTTAAATATGTATATTATATATAATAGGTATTATTTTTATTATTACAATGCCAATCATATATAACAAAAGTATAACAGGTAAACTATAATTCTTATTTTTAAACTGATCACTCAAGTTATAAAATACAGTCATAAGAATTGCTACTACTATTGCTATAAAAGCAATCACTAATATACTCATTATATTATTATTTGCTAAATCACTCATAAGGGGACTTTTAAAAATGTTTATTATGGTTGGAACTAACATTATGCCAATACCAGTACCACCATGACTAAGTAAGAATATTAATCCAACTCCTTTAATATTTAATCCTATAAATAAACCAGCTAAATAGAATGCTGCTCCGAAATAGTAAGTACCATCAAAACTATTATTAAGTATATCAACTAATCCAATTGCTAAAACAATAATTACAAATGCAACTCTATATATCCAAACTATATCAACATCTAAAATTTTTTTAGGATCAATATTACTATTTTTCGTAAGAACATTATACTCAATATTATATATAGTTTTTTCAAGTTCATTTGTAGTGATATCAGGATTACTTTTATAACATTTATCTATTTTATTTAAACATTCTTTATATCTATTATCATTCATAAAAAACCTCTATCATAATTCAATTATAATATAAATCAATATCAAAATAAATAAAAAGATTGTTAAAAACATTAACAATCTTAATATCTTAACTACCAGTAGAAGTATATTTAGATATTCCTATCTTAAATGATAATAAGGCTGGTATTACATAAAGTAAAACAATTATTGGACAAAAAGCATAAAATACGTTATTACTTTTATCTAAAAAATATAATAGAGGATAGTAATTAACAAGAGAGTAAGGTATTATAAAAGTAAAAAACATAAGAACGCCTTTTTTAAAGATTCCCATGGGATATTGTGCTATATGTTTACCACCATCAGTAAATAAATTTCTAACTTCTAAACCTTGTACTGTTATGAAACAGTATGAAGCCATAAGTAAGAAGACAGAAAAGAATACAATAATTGATGCGATACACATAAGTATTAATGAAATAACTTTAATGATATTCCATTTTATATCTAAATTAGATAAAGCAATTATAAATACAATAATAGACTGAAATACTCTTGAAAATTTAACGAAATCAAACTTACTATATAATACTTGTAATAATATATTTTGTGGTCTTAAAAGTAATCTATCAAAACTACCATCAATTATTAATTTATCAAAAGAATCAATACCACGAGCAAATAATTCATTCATAGAGAACCCAAATTGTATAATAGAAAAAGTAAGCAATACTTCATACATTGTGAATCCTTTAATATTATCAAACTTATTAAATAAAGCTATTATTATAAAATAATATGTGAAATAAACTAAGAATTGAGAAAAGAAACCAATTATAAATGATGTTTTATATTCTAAAGTACTTTTAAGATGCATTTTTAATGATTCGATATATAGTTTCATATTAACCACCTTGTACACTAGCACATTTTAGTGCTTTTTTAGATAATATGTATCCAACTGATATTAGAACTATACACCATAATATACCTATACCAAAGTTTTTAATAAAGTATATGTATCCATAATTATATGTATTAAATGGAGTATCACATAAAAACTTAAATGGGAGAATATTTGCGATATTTCTTAACCAATTAGGAAAGAATGCTAAAGGTACAGTTCCACCTGTGAATATTTCACCAAAAACCATTAAAAATGTTATGATACCTTTTTCATCTAAAGTAAAAAATACTATTAAATGAATTATCATTGTTACAGATACAACAATAATACTAGAAATAAATAATGAAATAATAAATAATATAATGTTTAAAAAACTACTCGGTAAAGTTAAATTATATGGACTAGGTAAGAAATATGATATTAATAAAACAGGTAAAAATCTAAGAGTAACATTAGCAATTCTTGTTCCATATATTGTAAAAAACCATTTAAAATAGAAGTTTACAGGTCTACAAAGTTCATATGCTACATTACCATTTTTAATCATAGAAAGTAAATCATCATTTCTCATCCATATATAAGTTAATGCAAAGAATGCTTGATTAAGCCATAAATAATTTACTAAATATTTCATATCCATTGGAACACCCACTGTATTATTAGATTCATAAAATGCAACATAAACCATAATAAATACAACTCCAAAGAATAATTGAGTAGAGATACCAGCTAAAGCAGCAGTTCTATATTGTAAAGCACTTATAAACTTAATCCTAAATAATGATAAATATGTTTTAAATTTCATATTCCTTATACATACGAACTATTATATTATCAATATTTTCACTATTAATTTCAATATCATTAATATTTACTTTAGAAGATAAGTAACTTAAGAAACTAGATACACTTATCATACTAACATCAATCATAAAATTATAATAATTATCAACTTTTTCATAAGAAATAATACCATTCTTTTTACATGACTTAATCTTATCATTTGTTTTAACGCTTATCTTTTTAATATGACCATATTTGTTTTTTAAATGATTAAGAGTTCCATCATATAATATTTGTCCTTTTCCAATTAGTATAATTCTTTTAGCAAGTGCTTCGATATCACTCATATCGTGCGTTGTTAATATTACTGTAGTTTTCTTTTCCTTATTTAGTTTTTTGATAAAGTCTCTTACTATTTCTTTAGATACAGCATCTAATCCTATAGTAGGTTCATCTAAAAATAATATGGATGGATTATGAATTAATGAAGCAGCAATTTCACAGCGCATCCTTTGACCTAAACTAAGTTGTCTTACTGGAATTCCCATAATATCTTTAATGTTAAGTAGGATAGTAAGTTCTTCCTTATTCTTTTGAAATTCTTCATCACTTATATTATAAATATCTTTAAGTAAATCGAATGTATCTTCTGCTGGTATATCCCACCATAATTGACTTCTTTGACCAAAGACAACTCCAATATCTTTAACATATTTTTGTCTATCTTTGTATGGAACAAGTCCATTAATAGTACATTTACCACTATCAGGAACTAATATTCCACTAAGTATTTTAATAGTAGTACTTTTACCAGCACCATTAGGTCCAATGTAACCAACAATTTCACCTTTTTCAATTTGAAATGATATATCTTTAACGGCTTCAATATAGATATAATTTCTCTTGAAAAATGATTTTAAAGTTGCTTTTAGACCACTTCTTCTTTTAGCAACCTTAAAAGTTTTACTTATGTCTTGAACATTGATGAATGACATTTTATTTTTCACTTCCTTTCTTACGCAAAAAAACACACATTTCTTTTAAATGTGTAAAATAACTAGTATAAAAATTTGAGTACACAAAAACGCATGTAATTTCACAAATGTCAACAACAATATAACATACAAAATATATAAAATCAATACAAAATTATAAATTAAATATAAAAGGCAATAATTCAAGAGTAATAAATGGTATCATATATAATAAAAATACAATAAGAAGTGAATATTTATATGATTTAAATTTTTGATTATCGGCATAATTTCCACAAACGCAAAATGCAACAAAAAGAGTAATAATACATGCCCAGGTAATAATGTTAATAATATAACCATTATTGTCAGTTAAAGCAGGACTACCAAATATTTTTAAAAGATTATGTATTATCATTACACCAGTACCATATATTTGACCTAATATAAAAAAAATATTATTTTTTTCTTTAACTAGTAAAGAATAAGCAAATCCCTCTAAAAACCATATTAGAAATATTAAATAATATCCCATATTTCCAATCCTAAATTCGCCAATTATCAAATTAAATATACCTTTTATTAACAATATAATAAACATTACAATAATACATATATCAACTTTAGTAATTTCCTTATCATGAATTTCATGAAATAAACTAGATTTTAATAAATATACATTTCCAACAGAGAATGTTATAACAATTAAAAACCAATATAGATCGATTTCAGGGTTTAATATAAACGCAATTAATGAAATTATATATATGATAGCTGTATATATTTTTGTTTTAGAAAAAGTAAACTTATTGTTATCAAGTTTATTTATTTTTTTATTTTCTAATTCTTCTAATCTAATTACAGACATCTGCATATTATTAAGCATAATATTATGACTTTTTTCATTAATATCATATATATCTTTAAGATATTTTATTTTATTATCAAATTCTTTATTTTCCATAACTTAACTCCTATATCATATTTATAAACATTATCATTAATCTAAGTAAAAAGATAGGTAATATATATAAAAATAAGATTGTCATATAATTAGTGCTATTAATTTTATACTTATCATTTTTATTATATATACAAGTAATTATAAATATAACCACAGTAGTTATTATAGTAATTATAGAAAATGCTTTTATTAAACCACCATATATAATATTATCAAATTGTAGTAAATTACCAACTTCCATATATCCATATAAAGATATAACTATACAAATACAAGATATAAAAATACCAGTTTCAGTGTCTCTAAGTCCAAATAATATTCCTATATAAAAAACAATATAGAACATCATAAAAACAACAAAATCATCAAAGACATAACTACTTCCTTTAGAACTATTAGTTGTTATTAAAAATATTATGACTGATATTATAAAAAATACTACATTAATGATTTTTGAATTAAAGCAATTATCCATTTTATTAACAATAATGTTTAATTCATCCATAGTTTCTTTAGGATTCTTATCATAATGTTTCTTTAACTGAACAGCAAGTTCATTAAATAATTTATCATCTTTATTTTTCTTCTTCATTATATAACCTCACTACAAATTAAATATAAATGGTAAAAATTCAATAACTAAAAATGGAATCATATATAATAAAAATATAATGAGAATTGAATATTTATATGATTTAAATTTCTCATTTGTACAATAAATTCTACTTGCAACACAAGCAATTATAAACAAAATAGCACATATATAAATAGTAGTTAAAGCACCATTTCCAGCATTATCACTCATAACAGGACTTTTAAATATATTTATAAGTCTTGGACCAATCATTAATCCCATACCAGCTATAGTGAAAAGATATAGCATAGCAAAATATTCCTTTTCTGTTTTAAATAAGCCAGCGTAACTAAGAAAGAACCAAACAAGCCCAAAAAAATATGTATCAGATTTAAAATCGTTCCAAAATAAATTAAGTATACCAACTATTATTAATATAATAAGTACAACTAGATCATATTTTTCATCTTTAGTAGGTTCGACAATCTCTCTTTTCTTTTTAATATTACCATTCTTAAGTTTATTTAATTTAATTATAGACTTATGCATATTATTAAGAACCATCTGATGACCATTAGTATTATATAATTTTTCAAGTTCATTAATTTTATTATTAAATTCTTTATCTTTCATGTAAACTCCTATAACATATTTATTATTACACTTAATACTCTAAATAGAATAATAGGTATAATATATGAAAATAATATTATTATGAAATTATTCTTATTTAATTTAAATTTATCATTTAAATTATATATACATGTAATTATGATTAATACTATGATAGATACTAAAGCAATAATAGGTAGTATTGTAATTAAATTACTGTATAAATAATTATCCATAAGATGATAGTTAAATAATTTAATAGGTATCATCATATAAAATCCTATTAAAAGAAGTGTAATTAAGAAGAAAATTCCACTATTTTTATTTCTAAGTCCCATTAAAATACCAACATATATAAAGACACTTGAAAACATATAAAGAATAAAATCACTTTCTAAAGAATCTAAACTTTTATAATAATTAGAAGTAACTAAAAATATAATAAAAACAATAATGAAGAAAAACAAACTAATTTTACGTAATTTAGAAGTAATCTCTATATTGTTAGTAAGAATATCTAATTCATTCATAGTTTCTTTAGGTCTTTCATTGTAATGTTCTTTAAATTGTACTACAAATTCATCAAATAATCTTTTATCCATTTTATCTTTATTATTCATAACAACCTCTTTATTCTATATAAATTATATCATGTTTATGTTATAATACCAATAGAGGTTAGTATGAAAATAAAATGTAATAAGAAAGAATTTAAATTAGAAATATTTATTATTGTATTATCTGTTGTATCAATATTAATACATTTATATAAGATTATATTTATGCATGATAAATTAAATATTGAATTAATAATTACTTTAGTATTTTTGATTTTAGTAATAGTAGCAATAATATTTTTATTGAATAGAATCTATATTAAAGTTAATAGAGGTAAATTATATGTTTCCTCTTTAGATTTAGTAAATAAAAGGATATTAAAAGATAGTATAAATATAAAAGATATAGAAAAGTATGGATTTTCAACTGATTTAAAATTAAATTATAATAAATATGATATAGTACTTCAAAGTAAAAATAAGAAGTTAATAATACCAGTAAATCAATTTAAAAATAAAGATATATTAAGGCTATTAGAGTTAATAGAAGATAAGACTAATATAAAGCCAACTGGTCTTGCTAAATATTTAAGAGAGACAGAAAAATAGTGAAAACGAATGTAATGAGAATACTTGATCAAAAGAAGATAAGATATGTTATTCATACTTATCAGAATGCTGTTAGTGGTATAGAAGTAGCAGATACTTTAAATGAAAGTTATGATAAAGTTTTTAAGACTTTAGTTACTGTATCTAATACAAATAATCATTATGTTTTTGTTGTGCCTGTTAATAAGGAATTAGATTTAAAAAAAGCAGCTAAAGTAGTAGGTGAAAAGAGTATAGAAATGTTAAAGTCAGCACTTTTGCTTCCACTTACAGGATATATTCATGGAGGATGTTCACCAGTTGGAATGAAAAAACAATTTAGGACTATTGTTGATAAATCCGCTTCAAATAAAGATAGAATATTTGTTAGTGGTGGTAAAATAGGTTATCAAATTGAAATAGAATTAAGTGAACTTAAAAAAGTTGTTGATTTTGAATTTGAAGATATAACTAAAGATAATTGATTATGTTTTTTACTTGTATTTGTAATGTAATATTGTTATAATTATAGTATGAATAGAGTAGTTAATTTCTTACAAAAATATTTTGCTGTTATTTCAGTACTTATAGGAATAAG